>ENA-ORXC01000219-ORXC01000219.1-marine-metagenome-genome-assembly--contig:-NODE-219-length-49485-cov-25.293596_pt1 | contig 49485 bp, 51 predicted proteins | sample MGYA00237865_ERZ511478 | MGnify/ENA metagenome assembly ERZ511478
CAAAGCTTTAGAGTAGCGCTTAGTAAAGAAGTAGGGCAGGTAATAGAGAGTGCCTTTGGATTATTAGGAATAGACGTTCCAGAGCGTATGTAGTCCTTAGTACTGGAAATAGGAAACAAAAAATGCGAGACAATAGTCTCGCATTTTTTTATGCTAGAATGTAGCTTGTTGTTATCTCAAGATGAGTTTTTTTATAACCTCACGGCCTAATTCCTCATTAAGCATTGTGCGTATTTTTTCTTTACCATAAGAGAGTTCTTCCCTAAAAACAGAAGAGCTTAGGTTTACAAAGAGTGTCTCTCTGTCAAAACGTATAGAAGTAGTATATGTCTCAAATGCTGGATTGAGCTTGTACCAAGCGGCTGTGACATCTACTTTGTCCATACCTTTGCTTAGTTTATTTTTTTCTACAAATTCTCCCAGCGCTTGACTTATAGAAATTGGGTCTGCGTTTCTTTTTGCCATTACTCTATGATAAGGGGTTGATATCTACGGTATTTATAAATAATATCGTCTTTATTAATAAGAATGAGCTCTTCTTTGCTAGCTTTTTTTACAGTTTCTTGCCAGCTGTCTAAAGCTGTGGTGTATGATAGTATAAGAATATCATCTTCTATAATTGTATTGATGTTCTCGCTATCGTTTGACGTGATAAACTCTCCTAGCGCATTAGGTTGTACTTTTTTACGTACGCCAGTGCCGTCTTCATTTATTTCAAAAAAGTCAATATTTTGACTCATTCCATAAGTTCTTGAGGTGCCGTCTGGCATCTCTATAGCGGCAATTTCCCAGTAACCGTTTATGTGTGCAAGTTTTTCTTGCGGTGATGAGCTACAGCTCAAAATGAGGAGGGCGAGAAGGGTGTAAACTAGTTTTTTCACGTAAGTGTTCTAATAATGAGTACTGCAAATTACGATAAAAACAACAGCTTATTGTGCTCGTTCTAGATGAAAAAGCTCATAACTCTGGTGTATTTTTTTTACCACATTTTCTGTGCGCTCCGGGTGAGTGTCGCTTATAAACAGCTGGCCAAAGTCGTTTGTGTTTACTAGCTCAATGATATGTTGCACACGGTTTTCATCTAGCTTGTCAAAAATATCATCTAGCAATAATAGCGGTGTAGTACCACTTTCTTGCTTTATAAAATCAAACTGCGCAAGCTTGAGCGCGATGAGGTATGATTTCTGCTGCCCTTGACTGCCAAATTTCTTTACAGGGTGGCCATTTATCTCAAACTGTAGGTCGTCTTTGTGTATCCCCACGCTTGTATATTGTAGGGAGCGATCTTTTGCTAGCGCATTAGTAAGTGAGTGCTTGAGCGGCATTGTACTTAGTGAGCTGTTATACGTAAGGGTTACATTTTCTGTATCGCCACTTATGGCTTTGTATCGCTCATTAAAAATAGGTGCAAAGCGCTCTAAAAACTGCTGTCTTTTTTCAAAAATAGGAGTGCCAAAACCTTCTAGTTGCTCGTTATATACAGCAAGCGTATCTGCATTAAATGTATTATTTGCTGCAAAGTATTTAAGCAGGGCGTTGCGTTGCGATAGTATTTTTGAGTAGCCTAGTAGGTCAGAAAGATAGCTTTTGTCACTTTGTGAGATCACGCCATCTATAAATTTACGGCGGGTGTCACTGCCTTCTGTGATGAGGTCTCTATCTGCCGGAGAGATAATAACTAGCGGTAAAAAACCTATGTGGTCTGCAAAGCGGTCATATATTTTTGCATTGCGTTTTATGACCTTCTTCTGGCCTTTTTTTGCACTTACTACGACCTTCTCATCTCGTTCTTCTTTTTTATATAACCCATCTATTACAAAGAAGTCTGCATTGTGATTTATGTTTTGACTTGTGACGGGATTAAAGTAGCTTTTCCCAAAAGAAAGGTGGTAAATCGCATCGAGCACATTTGTCTTCCCCACGCCGTTATTTCCAACAAAACAATTAATTTTTGCATCAAAGGTAAAGGCCTTTGACTCAAAGTTTTTATAGTTAATAAGAGAGAGCGATTTTAAGATCATAGGGTGGGGTAGGTGTGGCGCGCTTTCGCGAAAGCGGTAAACATCTAGTAATATTGCTTATTAGGTCTTCAAAATTAAGCATTAATTTCCCTTTCATAATTCAATAAATATTATATTTTTGCCCGACTAATAAACGACGAAATATGGCAACATATAATAAAAGAGGATATAAACCGAAAACAAAGCCCGTAAAGGAAGAAGTTGAAGAGTTTATAGACGATAGCGAGAGTACAACTGCAGAGGTTTTTGGATCACTAGACGAAGGAGCAAATAAAGCAGAGGAGTGGTTTGAAAAAAATCAAAAGCCAGTAATAGGTATTATAGTAGGTGTTCTTGTAATCGCTTTATTATATCTAGCTTACAATAAATTTGTGGCAGAACCTGCAGAGGCAGAAGCGGCAAATGAGCTTGTACTAGCTCAAGATAGCTTTACTACTGCACTAGAGGCGACTAATACTTCTGTGAAAGATTCACTATATATGGTGGCTCTAGAAGGAAAGAATGGTAAGTACGGTCTTCTAGATGTGGCAGATAACTACGGTGGTACTGCAGCAGGAAACCTAGCAAACTACTATGCAGGGATGTCATACCTTGAGGTAAAAGACTACCAGAAAGCAATCTCTCACCTGCAAGACTTCTCATCAGACGATCAGATGCTTGCGCCACTTGCAAAAGGAGCGATAGGTGATGCATTTATGCAACTAGGTCAACCAGAAGAGGCTCTAGGATACTACGAGAAGGCAGCAGGACTTAATGCAAACGATTTTACAACTCCACGTTTCTTATTTAAAGCAGGAGTTACTGCAATAGACTTAGGTAAGATGGATGCTGCTGTAAAGTACCTTACAAAGGTAAAAGAAGAGTATGCAGCTTCTGAGTATGCAAACCAGGTAGATTTATACCTAGGTAGAGCACAAGCAGGAAATTAATAAAAGAAGGTATTCTTAAAGTTAATTGTAACTTTAGTGTATAACTTTTAAAACATAATATTATGGCAACAGTAGGTAACAACCTCTCTGTCTATGATAAAACAACCATCCCAAACTCGAAAGATTTCAAGTTTGGGATTGTTGTTTCTGAGTGGAATGATGAGATTACAGAAGGACTTTTTCAAGGAGCATTTGATGCGCTTAAAGATTGTGGCGCTATAAACGATAACATTGTACGCTGGAACGTGCCAGGCGCTTTTGAGCTCATCTATGGAGCAAAAAAAATGACACAGGCGTATGATATGCTAGATGCTATAATCGTTATAGGTACTGTGATACAAGGTGAGACTAAGCATTTTGACTTTGTATGTGAGGGCGTTACTCAAGGCATTAAAGACCTTAACATTCAGCAAGATATTCCTGTTATTTTCTGTGTACTTACAGATAATAATATTGAGCAATCTAGAGCTCGTAGTGGTGGGGAGCACGGTAATAAAGGTACAGAAGCCGCTATTGCAGCTATAAAAATGGCACAATTACGTAAAGACGCAAAGTTTTAATACGTAGAAGTTTTACGCTTTCGCGAAAGCGTACTTACCCCAAAAACAAATCTCTTTAACGCATAGCGAGTTTAAATTCGGTATGCTTTTTGGATACGAAATCGTATATTTGAAATAACAATATTATGGGATTTGTAAAACGCACAAATAAGAAGTATAGCTACGAGCCTCGCTATTACAATAGCGATAAAGAAGGGAGTCCTTTTAAGATGGAAGGCCGCTTTGATGAGCATCGTAAGACCTTAACTTATAATAAAGGTTTAAAGAAGAAGTTTACAACCGCTTGGGATGAACTTCAAGAAAACCGAAAGGGAGGTTATAACCGCACTATATTTTTTATTGTACTCATTTTGATTTTTCTCTTTCTCTGGATAATAGATTTTGATTTATCCATCTTTACCAACCCTCTATAAAGTAGTAGGTCCTAATGGCAGACATTATAAAACTCTTACCCGATCACGTAGCAAACCAGATCGCTGCGGGAGAAGTTGTGCAACGCCCAGCATCTGTGGTTAAAGAATTACTTGAAAATGCCATAGACGCAGGAGCATCTTCTATAAAGCTTATCGTAAAAGATGCAGGTAAGACACTTATCCAGATTATAGATGATGGTAAGGGTATGAGTGATACAGATGCTCGTATGAGTTTTGAACGTCACGCTACCTCAAAGATTACCACGGCAGATGATTTATTTAACCTCAATACAAAAGGTTTTAGAGGAGAGGCGCTTGCCTCTATAGCGGCTGTCGCTCACGTGGCACTTAAGACACGTCCTGAAGGAGCAGAGGTGGGTACGCATATAGAGATAGAAGGTAGTAAGATTATTACCCAAGAGGTATGTGCCACGCCTAAGGGCACCTCACTTGCGGTAAAGAATCTCTTTTTTAACATACCAGCACGTCGTAATTTTTTAAAATCAAATAGTGTTGAGTTGCGTCACGTGATAGATGAGTTTCAGCGTGTGGCACTAGCACACCCTGATATTGCATTTGCAATGTATCATAACGAGGGGGAGCTTTTTCAATTACCAAAAGGGAATTTAAAACAACGTATTGTTGGCATTTTTGGCGGGAAGACTAATGAGAAGTTAGTTCCCGTGCAAGAGGAGACAGATATACTTACCATAAATGGGTTTGTAGTAAAACCTGAGTTTTCAAAAAAGACGCGTGGTGAGCAGTTTTTCTTTGTAAATGATCGATTTATAAAAAGTGCTTACTTAAATCACGCGGTAACGGCAGCCTTTGATGGACTACTTCCAGATAGAGCGAGAGCAAGTTACTTTTTATACCTCAAGGTAGACCCAGCTACGATTGATATAAACATACACCCTACAAAGACCGAAATAAAATTTGACGATGAGCACGCTTTATATGCGATGTTACGTAGTACCATAAAGCATAGCTTAGGCCAGTTTAGTATTGCACCTGTGCTTGATTTTAATAGAGATAGCGAGCTCGATACGCCTTATGATTACAAAAATAAAGGAGTGGTAACTCCTAAGATTGAGGTAGATCGCACATTTAATCCCTTTGAGAGCGTTCCTGCGCCAAAAAGAGGAGCACAGCGCCCCGACTATGAGAAGCCAGACGTAACGGGCTGGGAGAAGATGTATGAGGGAATGGAGTCGCAAGCAACTGCAGGTAGTACCGTTACTTTTGAGAAGGAAGTGAGTACGGGTAATATGTTTGAGAGCGGTCTTAATACAAAAGCAGCTGCACCTATAGCGGCGACAGCAGGCAGTCAAGACGAATCTTCTACATACCAACTCAATAAAAAATACATCGTAAGTACCATTAAGAGTGGTATGGTGATCATAGATCAACATAAGGCGCACCAGCGCGTCTTGTATGAAGAGTTTTTGCGTAATATAACAGTAAAAGAATCTGTGAGTCAGCAATTGTTATTTCCGTTAACGCTTACGTATTCTACAACAGAGCTTGCTTTAATAGAAGAGCTTAAAGAAGGGCTGGAGAATACAGGTTTTATCTTTGGTCTCATAAGCGGAGATATTTTAGAAATAAACGGTATCCCTACTTCTATAACAGAAAGTCAAGTGCCAGTTGTCATAGATCAATTACTTAGTGATTTAGAAAACGAGGTGCCAGACAGCGGTTTTAGCCAGACAGACACACTTGCAAAGAGTATGGCAAAAAGCCTCGCGGTAAAAGGAGGGGAGACGCTAGACAGCCTTTCTAGAGAACACTTAGTAAATAGTCTCTTTGCTTGTAAAGAACCTAGTATATCGCCTACTAACAAGAAAACATTTATCACCATCACAGGTGATGATCTTGATAGAAAATTTAAATAACCTATGGGAAGAATCACAGAAACGGTTAAGATATTATTAATAGTAAATGTGATCTTTTACTTAGGGTCATTGTTTATTATAAAGCCAGACCCAGCAATGCAATTATTTGCATTGTGGTTTGTAGAAAACCCTAGCTGGCAGGTATGGCAACCACTTACGCATATGTTTATGCACGACTTGTCAAGCCCTATGCATATAGCATTTAATATGTATGCTTTATGGATGTTTGGGAGTCCTATAGAAAATGCTCTAGGACAAAAACGCTTTATATTCTTTTACTTCTCAGCAGGTCTTGGAGCCGCTTTGATACATACATTGGTTAATTACTACCACTTCAATAATGCGAGTGAGGCTATAATGGCTTTAGGGTTTAATGCCCAAGATATTACTGATATTCTTACTAGTGGCTCTTTTAGTGAGAGAATACCTAGAGAGACTGCACAATCGCTTTATGAATCATTTTCTGTTCCAGCAGTAGGAGCTTCTGGCGCAATAATGGGTGTGCTTGTAGCGTTTGGTATGTTATTTCCTAACGCGTCACTAGGGCTACTATTTATACCTGTACCTATTAAAGCAAAGTACTTTATACCTATCTTAGTAGGAATAGATTTATTTTCTGGTGTTACAGGGTTCTCAATATTTGGGGCAAACATTGCAAACTGGGCGCACTTAGGTGGTGCATTATTCGGTTTTATAATGATGTTCTACTGGAAAAAACAGGGGTTAGGAAAGTATTAAAGTACACATATGGCAAACACATCTCTAGCATATAAATACAAAACAGCAAATATTGCAATAAAGCTCATTGTTGTAAATGTGCTTGTATATGTACTGTTTAATATCATCCCGTGGCTAGTGGGCTTGGGCTCTGGCACTTTTAGTCAGTATTTTGTGTTACCGTCAGATGTGATACGCTTTTTACAACAACCGTGGAGCGTTGTGACTTATGCTTTTTTGCACTCTGGTTTTGGTCACCTCTTTTGGAATATGGTTTTCCTTTACGTGTTTTCAAGATTTGTTTTAAATCTGTTTTCAGAAAAGAAGTTTCTTGCGATTTATCTTTTAGGAGCTATTGCAGGGGGTGTGTTATTTGCATTGCTATATAATGTTTTACCTGTATTTAGAGGTACTGGTGTACTTTTGGGAGCATCTGCCGCAGTAAATGCTATTGTGGTTTTTATAGGTACATACACGCCAGATGCAGAGGTGCGCATATTTACATTTAATGTAAAACTATGGTGGATTGCTGCATTTATAGTAGTCAAGGATATTTTATTACTAGATGCTGGTAACGCTGGAGGTCTCATATCACACTTGGGTGGTGCGGCCTTTGGGTTTTATTATGCAAAACAATTACTAGCAGGTAATGATATAGGCCTGTGGTTTGAGAGACTTATAGATAATGTGAGTGGCTGGTTTACTAAAAAGCCAAAAAGACAAAAGAAAAGCCCACTACGCACCGTGCATAAAAATAAAAAGAGCAGTGCTAGCTCTGTAAAGAAAACAGCCGCAGCAACTAAGAGTGAGCAACAACAGCGCATAGATGCCATACTTGATAAAATAAGTAAGAGCGGCTATGACAGCCTCTCAAAAGCCGAAAAAGATTTCCTTTTTAAAGCCGGTAAGGAGTAACTAATGAAAAACCTAAATCTTCTTGAGAAGTTTATTTTTCTCATAAATAGTATCTGCGCGGTGCTATTACTTTTTAGTTACTTACTACCTTATATTCCGCCGCATATTTTTCCGGCACTGTCAGTACTGAGCCTATTGCTTCCGGTGCTGCTTATTATTAATTTTTTATTTTTCTTATTCTGGTTATTTAAAGCCAAAAGACAATTACTATTGTCTGCCGTAATCTTAGCATTAGGGATAACACATATATTCTCGCTCATACGCTTTGGTGGTGGTAGTGATACAAAACAAGTTGACACACTCACACTTTTAACCTATAACGTACGCCAGTTTAATGTTTATGGATGGGTAGAAGAGGCAAACGTTGGCAAACGCGCCATTGCATTTATAGAAGATCAAAATCCAGATATTGTTTGCCTGCAAGAGTATCACCCCGACTTTGAGCTAGATGCAAAGAAGTATCCATTTAAGCATAAAGTAATGCGTCCTGCAAATAGCAAATTTGGACAAGTGATTTTTTCAAAGTTTCCTATCGTTCATAGCGGTTCGCTTGATTTTGGAAAAAAAGGAAACAACGGTATCTATGCAGATATCAAGGTGGGTGAGGACACGATTAGAGCGTATAATATGCATTTTCAATCCTTTCGATTGTCGCCTAGTCTAAATAATCTACAAAAGGAAAATTCAAAAAAGCTACTCGGCAGACTAGGAGTTGCTTTTGAAAAACAAGAAGATCAGGTTAAAAAGTTTTTACAGAGTGAGGCAGCATCTCCGCATAAGGTTATCGTAGCAGGAGATTTTAATAATAGCGCAACTTCATATATGTATCGAAAAGTGCGTGGTGATAAGGTTGACGCTTTCGCGAAAGCGGGATCAGGTACAGGAGCAACCTTTTGGTTTGACATCATACCATTACGCATAGACTTTATACTTGCAGATGAGCAACTAGAAGTCTTAAATTTTGAAACGTATGGAGATATAGATCTTTCTGATCACAAACCTTCTATGGCAACCTTTAAGCGCTTAAGCCAGTAAGGTCAATCTTCTCGAGGTAATCTTGTGCACTAGGACCAAGATTAAAAAGTAAATCTAAAATGGTGAGGTTTTCTAAATACCCGTGATTTTCATTAAAAAGCTGGTGATATTCTGGTAGAGGATATTGAGGCTCCTTTTTTGCATTTACAAGCTGTCTGCAATCTACCTGCTCTGGATCTTTAAAATATTCTTCTGTTAGTATAGGCGTTATATCCAGCTGTAAACACTCCATAATAATAGCGTGACACGCTTTATTAAAATCTATGAGTGTCTCATACTCGGTATGATAAAGTGGCTCAAACTCATCTTCATAATACTCAAAGTACGGAGAGGTCTGGTAGGCTATTTTTAAAGACCTCCAGTGATCACGCTGCCAGTGAAATTTATTCTCAATCTTTACATCATAATAACGCTGTCTCTCTGTTTTATCCTTACGGTGGAGGATAGGTATAATGAGTGTGAGCGTACCTGTAGATGTGGCAATCTTCATACGGGTGCGGTATGACTGCTTCTGGAAATTTCCATTAGCCTCTATATGCAGCTGCTCAGTTTGAGCAATTACAGCATATTGAATGATAGGGGCGCAGTAGCCGTGTGTGATAAGAGCAGCTTTCATTATAATGGGTTATGCTTTGGGTTGTTTTTTCTTTCTAAAAAATGACCAACCTATATAAAGCAGTAACGCTCCTAAAAACCAGTATCTATAGCTCACTAGTGGTCCTTCACCACCTACTGTGGTAAATACACGATCCCAGCGTATGCCGGCAAGACCAGGTACATTTGCATCTTTACTAAACCATACAAAAACTGGTTTACCCACTACGTGATTAAAAGGCACGTAACCCCACGCTCTAGCGTCTTGAGAGTTATGACGATTATCACCCATAAGCCAGTAATAATCTTGCTCAAAGGTGTACTCTGTAAGCGGCTCACCATTCATTAATATCTCATTGCCATTAACCGTGATGTCGCGCTCTCTACCCATTTCATAGCCTTCGTACACTTCTATAATACGTTTGTAATATGGAAGGCTTTCCGGGTTAATTGCCACTGTCTTTCCTTCTTCAGGAATGTATATAGGGCCAAAGTTATCTACACTAGATGCGCGTCCTGGTTTTGCACCAAAAATCGCTTTGTTATTTTCTATCGCATCATAATGTGTGCGCTCTATACTTATGATGTTTGAGTTGTTTTTGAGCTTTTCTATAGAAGCTTCACTTGCTTGAGCAGTGTGTACATAAGGTCCATTGTCACCTTGAACGCCAGAGAGGTAGATGTCAGAAATCTCATAGCGACCGTTCATAAGATCTGAAGGGAATACATAGTTTCCGTTTGCATCTTGAGCTCTTTTTACAAGAAGTTCCTTAGAGACAATTGTGTAACTAAATTGTATGCGTGCACGATCTGGTAAATCATTCTTCTCACCATTAATATATACATAACCATCTCGTACTTCAAGAGAATCTCCAGGAACCCCTACAGCACGTTTTACATAGTTAGACTTCTTGTCTATAGGTTTTCTCACACTGCCGCGCATATTACCAGGTGTAATATCTACAAGAGTGTCTACAGGCCAGCTAAAAACAACAATGTCATTGCGCTCTATGTCTTGAAAACCTGGTAATCTAAAGTAAGGCAGTTGCGGTTTTGTTAAGTAACTCTTAGTCTTTGTACCATAAATAGTATCGTGTAGCATAGGTGTTGCTACTGTGGTTATAGGTGTTCTAGCACCGTAGTGAAACTTACTTACAAACAGCCAGTCACCTACAAGTAGCGTCTTTTCTAGTGAAGAAGAAGGGATAACAAAAGGCTGCATAAAATACGTATGCACAATGGTCGCGGCAACGATGGCAAATAGTAAAGAACTGGTCCACTCACCACTAGATGATTTTGGATTAATATCTCTCCCTTTTATATGCGGTGCATCTGTTGCATAGTTTATATAGTAAAGGTAAAGTCCTCCTGTAAGTACTGTGAGCGCTGTATCTTTAAAACTGTTAAACCCAAAAGACCTTGCTGTCTCAACCCACACTACTGGTATCATAATAAGATTTACAATAGGTACAAAGAGTAAGATAGTCCACCACTTAGGTCTATTTATGATACCCATAAGTACTACGGCATTGTAAATAGGTACTCCTGCTTCCCAGGCTTTTCTACCAGCGCGTACGTAAAGTTTCCACGTTCCGGCAAAGTGTACTGCTTGAACGATAAGAAAAAATATAAACCATTGTGTAAGTGTCATCTGTATTCTTTTAGTTTGTGATAGGTCTTAAGTTTGTCTATTATGTTACGGTTATAGACCTAAAACATCACGCATTGAGAAATTTCCTTGTTTGCCTAGTAACCACTCGGCTGCAACTACGGCACCTTGCGCAAAGCCTTGTCTTGAGTGCGCCTCGTGACTTAAGGTTATGGTGTCTATGTCGCTTTTGTAATTTATAATATGTGTACCAGGTACAGTGCCCTCTCTTTCGGCAGTGATGGGTATGTGGTTATCTTTTATAGATTGTCCTTCGGCAAGTGACCAGTCTGTATACGGAGTAGTCTCTATAATTCCTTCTGCTAGGGTGATGGCTGTACCACTAGGAGCATCTAGTTTTTGTGTATGGTGTATCTCGGTCATATCTACTTTATAGTCGTTATGAGGAGCCATAATTTGAGCTAATTTCTTATTAAACTCAAAAAACAGATTCACACCTACACTAAAGTTTGATGCATAGATAAAACCACCATTTTTTTCTTTGCAAAGCGCCACCATATCTTCATAACTATCTAGCCAGCCTGTGGTGCCAGAGACAATAGGAATACCCGCTTCAAAACATTTTGTGATGTGGTTTACCGCGCTATCTGGAATGCTAAAGTCTATTGCAATATCTGCATTTTCAAGGGTGAAATTTTCTGGTGAGCTCACGCGAGCTACAATCTCGTGACCTCTAGATTCGGCAATTTTTTCTATAGTTTGCCCCATCTTACCATAGCCAAGAAGTGCTATTTTCATATTAAAACTTATAATTTATGGTTAGACCGTAGTTCATAGTTTGGCCCATATCATCATTGTAAATTGCTGGTCCAAAGGTAAGCTCATCATCTACGTCAAATTGCGATAGATGCGCATCTACATTTGCCTCAACTATCTGAAGTATATACACTCCTGCCGATACTAAAATAAATAGGTCACGACGTTTTCTAAACTGCTCTTGACCATTTAGTAAGGCGTCATCAGAAAATACTTCGGTGGCTACACCATCTTCATCTACTTCAGTAAACTCATCTATACGTCCCGCGAGTCGTTCTTTAAAGGCGGTTCTAAAACGCTCAGATTGTGTAGAGTTATATGATACGGCATAGATGCTTGATCCCAGTGCGCCATATACAAGTGGTAACTTCCAGTAATCTTTATTGTAGAGTTGCCCTAGACCCGGTAACACTGCGCCATAAAAGGCAGCCTTTGCAGGTCGTAACGGTTCATAAGGATCATTATCACTCACGGCAGTAACTGTTTCTTGATCTAGAAGTGTAGATGCTGGATCTTCTTGCGCTTTCGCGAAAGCGTAAAAAAACAAGAGTACTACCAGTAAGAGGAGTTTATTATTTTGCACCCTTAATGAGTTTCTGTAATCGACTAAAATCTTCTTCTGAAGAAAACGGAATGGTAATCTTACCACGCCCATTCTTTGAAACTTTGATGTCAACTTTTGCACCAAAATATTCGGCAAAGTCTTTTGTGCCTTTCTTTATGAACTTAGGTGTTTCTTCCTTTGCTGGTGTCTCAATATTTGCCGTAGCGTGATAGTTTTTTACAAGGGCTTCTGTTTGTCTCACAGAGAGCTTTTCTTGTAAAATCTTCTCATATATATCTAGCTGATCACCTGTGTTTTCTACATTTATGAGTGCACGACCGTGCCCCATAGATAAGAAACCATCTCGCATACCTGTTTGTACTATTGGGTCTAGTTTAAGTAGTCTCAAATAGTTTGTGATGGTAGAGCGATTTTTACCCACGCGATCACTCATTTGTTCTTGCGTGAGGTTTATCTCGTCTATTAAGCGCTGGTATGAAAGGGCAATTTCAATAGGGTCAAGATCTTGACGCTGTATATTTTCAACAAGGGCCATCGTGAGGCTCTCATTATCATTTGCAATACGTATGTATGCAGGTACTGTTTTGTTACCTATAAGCTTAGAAGCTCTATAACGACGCTCTCCAGATACAAGTTGATATTTACCAAAGCTTATCTTACGTACCGTGATAGGTTGTATCACGCCTAGCTCTTTTATAGATGAGGCGAGCTCTCTAAGAGTTTCCTCATTAAAGCTAGTACGCGGTTGGAACGGGTTTACATCTATATCTTCTAGATCTAGCTCTACGATGTTACCTACAACCTTGTCTGCATTTTTATCTTCTGCACTGTTTATATCATTTGCAGGGTCTTTGAGCAGAGCCGAGAGACCACGCCCTAGTGCTTGTTTTTTTGTTGCTTTAGCCATTTGTTAGCTATTGTTTTTTGTAATAAGTTCTTGAGCAAGACTCAAGTAGTTAGTAGCGCCTTTACTTGCAGCATCATAATTTATAATGCTCTCTCCATAACTAGGTGCTTCACTTAAACGTACATTACGCTGTATGATTGTCTCAAAGACCATCTCGCTAAAATGTTTTTGAACTTCTTCTACTACCTGATTAGATAATCGTAGTCGTGAGTCAAACATTGTAAGAAGTAATCCTTCTATATCAAGATCCTTATTGTGTATTTTTTGAACGCTTTTTATCGTGTTAAGCAACTTACCTAACCCTTCTAGTGCAAAGTACTCGCACTGTATAGGGATAATTACAGAGTCTGCAGAGGTAAGTGCATTAAGAGTAAGCAAGCCTAGTGATGGCGCACAGTCTATCAAGATGTAATCATATACATCCTTTAGGTGAGAAATCGCTTTCTTTAACATATACTCACGTGCCTCTTTATCTACAAGCTCTATTTCTATAGCTACAAGGTCTATGTGTGCAGGTATAAGATCTAGATTAGGAGAAGAGGTTTTTACAATAGCATCTTCTGCCTTGTTAGTATGTTCTAGTAGCTGGTATGTTCCTACTTCTACACTCTCTACATCTATACCTAAGCCAGAGGTTGCATTAGCCTGTGGGTCTGCATCTATGAGAAGTACTTTCTTCTCGAGCACGCCTAGAGAGGCTGCGAGATTTACAGAAGTCGTGGTCTTGCCTACACCACCTTTTTGGTTTGCAATAGCAATTATTTTACCCATAAAATTTGAGGACGATTAGGAGGTAAAAATACAATTTAAAATGGGTTATTAAAATGGATTAGAAATGAAAAAACCGAGATTATGCATCTCGGTTTTAATATTGTGAGTGATAGTGGTCTTAAAAGTAATAGTTTACCCCTAGTGTGAGTGTTGTTACATCAATCTTAAGAGGAATAACTTCTTCTTCTGTAGGAAATGTTAAGTCATTATCATAACCGGTTATATAACTTAGGCTAGCACCTAGATGGTGACCATTGCTTAATTCATATCTCACGCCTACACGCGGAACAAAAATGGGATTACCACCACTTATGTCAAAATCATTACCATCTAGAGTCCCTTCATAATAATCACCAGTAGGACCTACCGCAGCTGCGATAAAAGGCTTAAATTTTCCTTCTTTATTAAATTGATATTCTAGACCAAACAACAGTCTAAAAGAACTCATTTTAAAATTTAAATCATTAGGCAAGTTCTCAAAACTATTATCACCAGATAAGGCAGCATTTCCTTCAAGAGAGAAGTAAAGGTTTCCTTGTAAAGTTCCTAAAAAGCCTGGAGTAGCTATTACACCAAGTTGTACCTGCCCTGTCACAATAGACTCAGAATCGTCACTATCAAAAAACTTCAAATTATTAACGCTTGTACCTGCACCAATATAAAAGCTAGCTGCATCGGTATTATAAGAAGCAGCAGCATCTACCTCATTAGGCGTGGGAGCATAAATCTCATAATCACAAGCATTATAGGCTTGCACATTACGTATAAGTGCAGACTCATTAAATTGATCTATAGCATTAAGCGGTCTTCGTATGGAATTACAATCAGAAAACAGTACGGCAAGAGTGCCAGCTATATTTGCTCTGTCGTTATTTAAGTTTATAACCTTTGAGTTTCCTGTAGAGGTTGCAATAAGATATTCTGAGGGGCTTACTTGATATAGAGAAGCTTTTCCGTCTTGTAATGGTGTGGCAAAATAGACGATGTTGTCTACTTCTATTTTATCAAGGTTTCTATTGTTGAGAGAAACGCTCGTTACTTGGTCAAAAGTGTAAACTGTGGTTTTATAATTCTTTTTGTAAAGTACTGTTTGAGTAAGGTAATCTATAGCTACGTTACCCTCTAGCGGGTTGTTGTTAAGTACTGTAATGCTTCCCGATGAGTAATTTTGAGCTGTAATTGCACAGCAAAAAGCAATCATAAGAAATAGGGATGTAATGATTTTTTTCATAGTATTTTCTTTTACATAAAAAGTTAGCACTTTTTTGTCGTTTTAAAAGCCAATTCTTTACTAAAAAATCTTAATTTACTCCCTAAGCTTTCTGCGTGTTGATATTATTCTGTCACCGCTTTCACCTCTTCTTCGGTAACCATTTCTGTCTGTTTATTGCCCCAGCTGTTCATAATGTAGTTCATTACATCTGCCACCTCATCTTCATAAAGCTCAAGGTTTGCCATCACGCCATTATATGCAACGCCGTTTACGGTAATAGGACCTTGCTGTCCATATTTTACAGCTTTTATGGCTTCTTTATAGCGATCTTCTGTGAGCCAGTCTGATCCAGCAAGCGGCGGGAAAGTCCCTGCCACACCTTCACCCTTACCTAGGTGACACTGTATACAAAAGTCTTGGTATACCTCTGCACCACGTTCTATAGATTCTGCAAGTGGGTCTTGAGAGGTGTAAACTTCTTTTTCCGCTTTCGCGAAAAATAAAAACACACTAACTCCTGCCGTACATAAACTTATAAGTAGTTTCATTATTTCTTAACTAGTTTAAGGATTCCTTTTCCCTCTACACCTACATAGATAGTGCCATTGTGATTAATCACATTACGCACACGACCTACATCTTCTAGTAACTTCTCACGAGCAACCACCTTGTCATTTTCTAAAATGGCAAGCTCTAGGTATTCAAATTTAAGCGAACCTATTAATAAGTTACCATCAAGTTTTGCATCACCAGTATTGTTTGCAAAAGCCATCCCAGAAGGAGCGATAGAAGGAACCCAGTAATACACTGGCTGCTCCATTCCCTCTTTTTCTGAAATCTCTGTAAACGTAGTTCCGCTGTAATTAATACCGTATGAGATTACTGGCCACCCAAAGTTTTTACCAGCCTCAGGGATATTAATCTCATCCCCACCACGTGGTCCGTGCTCGTGTATCCATATCTTACCTGTCTCAGGATGCACAGTCATTCCTTGCGGATTACGATGTCCATAAGAGAAGATGGCTTCTTTTGCTCCGTCTTTACCTACAAAGGGATTATCTGCAGGGATGCTTCCATCTGCATTAAGTCTATAAATCTTTCCTCCATCACGAGTAATATCCTGCGGATTCTCATCTCTCGCACCACGATCTCCTATAGAAAAGTACACATAACCATCTTTGTCAAAACGCACGCGGCTGCCAAAGTGATGTCCCTTTCTCGTATTTGGGCTTCCTTTATATAATACCTTCTTTTCGGTAAGCGCGCCGTCTTTTAATTTTGCTCTCATAAGTGCTGTCATCGCCCCATCTTCTTCGCCTTCTGGTGATGAGTACGTGATGTATATCCAGCCATTAGTCGCATAATCTGGATGCAAGCGTATGTCAAGTAAACCACCTTGATTACGCGTCACCACCTCTGGAGCACCAGTAATCATTGTTTTTTTGCCATCCTTAAAGTGTATGAGTTCTCCACTTTTTTCAGTGATAAGCATAGACTCATCTGGCAATACAGCTAGTCCCCAAGGGTTAGTAAGTTCTGGAACAATAACCTCATAGGTATAATCTAGGTTTGAGGTTAGTGTGACATCATTTTCTCTAGTTTCTTGCGCGCAAGCCACACTTGCAACAAGTAATAATAAGATATAAGTAAAACGACTTTTCATAGTATCAGATTTTAACGGCAAATTACAGAATTATCACCACACTCTATGATGTATTAACAATTTGAAAACACGTGTTAGAGGTTAGAATCTTATCTTTAATCTATGCAAGAGTAAGCTCGTGATGAGTTATATCACTTTTGGTGATAAAGCCATTCGTTTTCTTGATAACTTGATTGTAAGGTTTGGCTTGTAAAACCTACTTTTGTAAGGAAGATATAAATAAGAATTGTGCGATTGTAAAAGTGTTTATTACGCTTTCGCGAAAGCTTAAAAATAATACAGTATGTCAGTAGAAAAAGTAAAATGCCTTATCATAGGTTCAGGACCAGCGGGATATACCGCAGCAATTTATGCAGCACGTGCAAATATGGCACCAGTTCTTTACCAAGGGCAGCAGCCAGGAGGACAGCTTACCACGACTAACGAGGTGGAGAACTTCCCTGGTTATGTAGATGGTGTGACTGGACCAGAAATGATGGTGCAGTTAATGAAACAAGCACAGCGTTTTGATACAGATGTACGTGACGGATGGGTGACTAAAGTAGATTTTTCTGGAGATGTGCACAAAGCGTGGATCAACGGAGAAAAGGAAATACACGCAGAGTCTGTGATTATATCTACAGGAGCGAGTGCAAAATATTTAGGATTACCTTCTGAGCAGAAGTATTTAAAAATGGGTGGAGGTGTATCTGCCTGTGCCGTTTGCGACGGATTCTTTTACCGTGGGCAAGAAACCATAATTGTAGGTGCTGGAGATAGCGCTTGTGAGGAGGCACACTACCTTTCTAAATTATGTAAGAAAGTAACAATGCTCGTACGTCGTGACGAGTTTAGAGCATCAAAAATTATGGCTGCTCGTGTACAGAAAACAGAAAACATTGAGATCCTTTTCAACACAGAAACTGTTGAGGTGCTAGGTGACGATGTAGGTGTGACTGGAGCAAGAGTAAAGAATAATGTAACCGGTGAGGAGCACGATATCCCAGCAACTGGATTTTTTGTAGCGATAGGGCACAAGCCTAACACAGATATCTTTAAGGACTACTTAGATTTAGATGAGACTGGATATATCATCAATACACCAGGAACTTCTAAAACAAACGTACCAGGCGTATTTGTATCTGGAGATGCAGCAGATCACGTGTACCGTCAAGCAATTACCGCTGCCGGAACAGGATGTATGGCTGCACTAGATGCAGAACGTTACCTAGCGTCAAAAGACGAGCTTCCACAAGATGAGCCAGGAGTAGGCTCTACGTATGTGGACGAGGTGAAAGCTTAAATCAATGAGTTATACTGTTTTTATTGGGAAGTTTAAAGATGGAGAGCCAGCAAAAATTGCTGTTGATGATATCAAGAATAGTTTTTCGAAATATGGTAGTATTAGAGAAACTTCATCTGAAATAGAACTCATAGCTGACAGAGACTTATTTGAAAGTGGAACTTTTACAAAAGATAATTTCAGTCAACTTTCGCTACATAGACCCTCTATTGATCAGGAATTTAAAAATTTTGTTTTTGATTTTCTGCAAATTGATGGAACTTGCTATTTTAGTCAAGACCTCGACTTTATAAAAACAAGAAATGGAGAAATCAAAAATTTCCCAAAAGATATGATTGAGCATTGTGTAACTGGGATTACTGTTGTAACATCTCCAGAAGATTTGTAAAATCGAAATTTTATATATTTAAAACGACAGCGAGAGCTGTCGTTTTTTTTTGTTTTTTTTTGTAATTCTTTGCGGACATCTCCCTGACTCCCTCTTCAAAGAGGGACACTGTTGCGATTATTTTGCGAAGCAAAATGAAAATTCTAATGAGTATCCCCTCTTTGAAGAGGGGTTAGGGGAGATGTTTTTAAAATCATTTCTCCAACCCCTTCTCAAGCGCCTTTTTTATCCCTTCTAGATTCTCAGTAAACTCCATCATTTGAGAGAGTACTTGTGCCATCTCGTTTTTGTCACCAAAACCTTTGAGTTTGTTATTTTTTACAAAGGTTTCTTTCATCGTGTTCCAGCGCTGTTGCTGCGTTTCATCTAGCGCATTTATGAGTTCGCGGTACTTTAGGAGGTTTGCCTCTGCGCTTGAAGTGAGTGTTTGTGACTCGCTTTCATAATGAGACAAAAGTAAAGTCGCAAGCTCAGCGTCATTCATTATAGGAACGACTTTTGCAACTAGTTTATTCATATCACGATACGAACCTTGTAGTTTAAAAGAAGGTTCTGTGCGATACGCGTCTTCTTGTGCAGCACTTCGTATGTACTCTGCATTTACTTTAAGAACCGTGTTTCTTATAGTAATTACCTTTTCAAGTACCTTAGTGTAATCTGCAACTTCTTGTGCGGTGTGATTCCCTTTAAGTTGGGTGTCTTGTGTTCCATTTTCAATACGATCTATAAGGGTATAGATGTCATCAAAATGTGTACTGCTCAACTGTTGTAAAAGCGGATTTGCAGTAAGACTGTTCTCAATTAAACTCAGCTTAAATAAATGCGCTGTATCACCGATGATATCTCCTAAGTTGTAAATATCCGCACGGTTTGCAAGCATATCTGGAATGCGGAATTTATCACCACTCTCTGTATATGGATTACCAGCCATAATCACGCAGAATTTCTTACTGCGCAGGTCATAGGTCTTTGACTTCCCGTTGTAAACACCTTCTATTTTACGTGTACCATCAGAAAGGGAAATAAATTTCTGTAAAAACTCTGGATTACAGTGTTGTATATCATCTAGGTATAGCATCACATTGTTACCCATTTCAAAAGCGACGTTGAGTTTTTTTAGCTCTTCACGAGCTGCGCTGTTTGTCGCACTTTCTGGATCTACAGAGGTTACTTCGTGACCTATTGCTGGGCCATTTATTTTTACAAAAACGAGTCCTAGGCGGTTTGCTATATATTCCATCAAGGTAGTCTTACCATATCCTGGAGGAGATATAAGGAGCAACATTCCCATACGATCGGTGCGTTTATTATCACCTACAGTTCCAAGTTGCTTAGCAAGATTATCACCAAACAATGGGAAATACACTTGGTCAATAAGCTTATTTCTCACGAAAGAAGTTAATACTCTTGGTTTAAATTCGTCTAGTTTTAAGTCTTCTTTTAATTCTTCAGTAACATCGTGTTTTGCTTTTTTGAAATTCTCAAAAGCAGGTACTTGTTCGTTCACAAATAATGCAAGGCGCGATGTAAAATCGTGGTAATTAAACTCAAAAACACCTTCTTTAATAGATAAATGATCACCACTTAGTGCTGTGATGTTTTCAACAGGAGAGACTGCTTTTGTTTTTGATACCGACTCATCTCCAAATAGAATCAGGTATACCACTTCATCTACATATCTTAAATCCTTTGACGTTGCTTGTGTATTTACAAAAGCCATCACCCATTGTTTTATGAGTTGTACTTTACCTGCAAAAGTGGGTATGTTTTCAACACTTTTCTTAAACTTAAGATCTGCTTGTTGGGCTTTTAACGCTTTCGCGAAAGCTTCTCTTACCCTAACAGCAACGCTACTTCTCACAAATTCTGTGTCACTTTGTAATTCGTCAAAAATGTACCTCGCAATCGTATCACTTAAATCTGCAGCGTAGAGGGAGTCCGCTTTCGCGAAAGCGTGTATCTCCTTGCTCAAGGTGTCAACAATAAATTGATATTCCTTGGCATTTGGAAAAAATTGCAATACTTCACCAGAAGCTTTGATCGTTTGATCTAGGCTTTTTTGCTTGCTTTTTTCTAAGCTATTCCAGAAAAACTGAGCATAGGCTCTTATTTCTGGAGCATAGGTAAGAAGCCCAAGCTCGTTGTGTTTGTGTACGAGAATCTTTAAAATTTTTGACGCATCAATATCGTGTACACCTTTTACATAACCCTCAGAATAATCATTACGACTATGTTCTTGAACAATTTCTAACAGTTCGTTGTCTCCAGCTTCTAGTAGCGTCTGTGTGGGAAGTTTTTTAAATAACTTGTATGCGAGATATGCTCCGCGGTAAATCTCACTAGTCTCAGAAACATATTCTTGATCCCAAATATGTCTAGAGGCAAGCAATGTCTCGTTAGAGAGTTCTTGATAAAAGTCTGTCCCAGTGAGATGATAATTAAGTATGCCATTTTTGAGAACAATAGTTAAGTCAAGCGGTTGCTTATTTACACCAAATTTATGCTTCCCAAGTCTGATAACGGTGTCGCCATCTTCATAAAGATCTAGTTTGTCCTTTAGTTTACGCAACGCATCCTCGCGTGCTGTTTTGAGACTAGTTTCAATCTCTTCTGCTTTACCAGTGTCTTCTTGATCTTTAAGTTGCTGGACGATGTCCCGCACTTTATTGATCATTAAATCTGCAGCAAAATATCCGTTTATTTCTGTGGCGCTTTTAAAGCTTTCTGCTTTTTTACGTACACCTTTTATAATACGTTCTGAAGCATTTTGCAATGCCATTGCTTTCTTATTGCGCTTCTCTACGAGCGCATTTTTACGCGCTTCAAAAGCTCCATATACTTCCTCGCGCTTTTCAATAATGAGGGTGATGAATTCATCCCAATCTGCAAACTTCCCTTCTAGCTCTTCAAGCTGGATAGAAATTTTAGTTTGGAACTCGTCACACTTTTCTGGCGTGGTTGCAATATCTAGATAGTTAATGATACTTTGATCTGCTAACTTAAGTTGGGCTGCAAAATCTGCTTGCGCTTCTGCGCTGCCTAGGGATTTCTTTTTATTCTTTATTCCCGCCTTTAATTGATTGATAGTTGCAAAAATGAGCGAGATGTCATCAATAATTTTGGTAGAGTGGGAGGTGTCTTCTATATCTAGGTTAGAAACAATATCGATAAGAAGTTCTAGATCTGTCGCAATCTGGTTTACTTCTTCTTCAAGCTTTTTGGCTTCGATCACTTTTTTGATCTTTTCCATCGCGCCTTTCTTCTCAGCTACCGCTTCGTGATAAGGTTTTAAAGCTTTATCGTCAAGTAGGAACTGCACACACTTTTCTGAAATCTTTTGCGTCTGTACCGCGATTTCTTCTTCTAACGTTTTCACGAAAGTGGGATCTACATAGCGTATGTCGTTTAAAGAAATCGTCTCGCCACGCAATGAACGCAACTGTGTGAGTAGCGCCACAAAATCATTGATAGACTTAAAGGAAGTGCTCTTAATCTTGCCAAAAATCTCATCTGCCTTTTTCTGAATCTCTTGCGTTTGCTTTGCTGCATTACGCTTAAGTTGGACCACTTTTTGAAATTCGTCGATTGCTGCATTTGCAGCTCCGTTAATCTCTGTAAGAGGGATATTAAGTTGTTGCGTTTCTGGCTCTGGAAGCCAGTAGTAAGCATCGAGAATATCTTTAGAGAATTTTGCTAGATCACTGTATAATCCATCGTAATTATCTTCCTTGTTGAGTAGTGTTACAAGGCCGTTTACTTCGGCCATTGCTTTTACGATATCTTTGTTTCCTATTTTATACAGTAGTGTGTCCTCGTGTTGAGAAGGCATATAGTCACCCTTTAAAAATGGCGTTTGCCAGATTTGTATCACGTGATGCTTGGTCTGTTCATCCTCCGTGCGGAAATAACATAACTCACCATCTTTAAGGACGGTAAAACCGTTACAAATTATGGGTGTTTTTATTTCCTGGGTAATCACATTATAAGACATCAAGTTATACAATCCTCGAGCTGCAGAGTAAAAAACATACAAGAAATCTTCCCCGTTAGGCGAGCTGATTTTCTCTTGAAATTTTACATTTGGGATGGCATTATCAAAGATGTTATACTCTCCTGTTTGCAAGTAATAACCTGTTGGGAAAATAATACCCTGATCATCTGGAAGTAATACACAGGTATCTTTTACACTTTGTATTTTTTGAACTTGCTTGAGTTTGTGATTATACACAAAATAACGAGCTTCCTCTTGAAAAGGTTTAATTTCTAGTGCGAGCAAATTACCAAGATCTGCATAGCGATACTGGCCATCATCTAGGGTTTGATCTATCTGCTCTACAGGTTCATCTAGAATTCCTTTTCCTTCTTCTGTATTGTCTTCTATTTTAATGGTAAGATCACCGCCTATAGTTTCTACAAACACCTTATCAAGTATAGAAACGTGTGCGTGCGCACCATAACGGTGCATGTCGCGAGTTGCTTCTAGCCATTTAAAATCATGCTGCTTTGGGAACTTGTATTCGTGCTCACTTCTGTTATCTACATATTTTAAGGTGTCATCACTTATAAGCCACTTAAATGTTTTAATATCTGTAACACTATCACTTAGCTGAAACACCATGTATAGGTAATTCCCGATAATGGCAAACTTTGAGAAAATGGTGTTACGGTAGTACTTATAAAGATTTGCAAAATCCAGCAGGAATGTATCGTTTTCTAATAACGTAAGCGGTTTAGGCTCAAAACGGTTGTCTTTGAAGTCATAAGCACTAAAAACATCACTGAGATGAATTTCTGTACGTAATCCAAAGTGTACATTGTACCCAAAAAGGCACAGATTATTGAGAGATACGATGTCTCGTGCGATACAGTTATTTTCTGTATTGATACGATCATTTGCAATGAGCTTGGTCTCAAGGGAGCCAAAGACATCTTTACGTTCCTCATTCAGTTTCTGTAGGCGATCTTGTAGATCTACCTTTTGCTTTTGCAATCGGTTTTGTATGATCTCATAGGTGCCGCCGTCGAGGGTGCTAGCATTCTCGGTCCGGTTCGTTTTCTTATCGATGTTATCTAGTTCTTTCATTGATGTCTCAGTTCTTGGACGCAGCGTCTGCGTCCTCTTCAGGAGCAGCACGTACTGCGTAGCGGACGCTGGCGCAGCGTCCTTGCGCTCGCACCTAGGTGCTCAGCGCGTCCAGCGCTCGTTGCGCCTTCTCAGGATTATCTTTCACATACTGCGATATGTTTCGGTACGCGTTATCATCTCTGATGATGATATTGTGGTAACGAGATACCCAGATAGTCTTCGAGAGATCTACTTTACTCGCACATTTCGGTAGCCGAGAGTGGAGTGCATAGCGGTCTCTTTCTTGTTCTGCTTTTATTGTCTTTCGGAATTGGCTAGTTACGGCAGCTTTGTAGCCTCGTATTACTGTGCTTACTGAGTGGTTTTTTATGATATGTCTGCCTTTTACAGCTCCACTTCTCTGTTCCCGTTGTTCTTCTGTTTCTTTCGGTTGCTTAAGCTGCTTATCGATGTGAAATACAAAGTGAATGTGCTCGGGCATAATCATATATTCTCCTAAAGAAATGTTATTTCTTATGTTGAGCGTATTAATCCATTCATTTTTTGCAATCTCGCCCAAAATATTTAAGTGCATCTCTCCATTTTTAATACCACCAAATAGTTTGAGTCTATCTTTTGCTACGATGGTAATAAAGTACCTTCCTTTAGCACTATAATCGTAGTTTTTGAGTCGTATCGATTTTCGATTAGGCAATTTAGACATACTGGAAGTTGTTATGAGTACGCTTTCGCGAAAGCATAAAAACACACAACAGTTTGCAATCTCACAACTGCAAACTGTTACTGCCTTTATATAATTATCTCAACTTCTTATCAGATAACCCAAGTCCCTTTGCAAGGTTAGATAGGTTACTGAATAAGGTTTGCTCATCATTATCTGACGACTTAGATTTTAAATCCATCAGTAAGTTTGCAATGGTTACATTCTTAAGATCCTCAGAAGAGATGCCGTACTTATCTGCAAATTCTTTTACTTTTTCAAGTAAATTTCCCTTTACATCTTCACTACCTAAAATGGCATCTTTTACTTCATGCACGGTGTCAGAATGCTTCACTAGTCTGTCGTATCCTTTAGCCTTTGTAATTTGCCCGATAATCTGGTCAAAGAACATGGTCTCTCCACCTACAATATCAATGTTTGCAGCTTTAAGTGCATCGCCTATCACTTGTGCTTGAGCGTCTGCAATATCTTTCTGGATATTAATTTCGGCAAGATCTACTTGAAGTTCTTTATCAAGACGTAGTTTAAACTCTTCGTGGTCTTTACCTACACCGTCAAGTTTCTTCATGGCGTTTGCTTTCTCTTCGATTCCCGCTGCATCTGCAAGGGCTTTCTCTTTGATCACATCTGCTTCTGCAAGTCCGTCTTGACGTTTTGCTTCTGCTTTTGCTTGAATTCCCGCGGCTTCTGCAAGAGCTTTTTTCTCAATGATAGTCGCTTCTACAATACCTTGACGCTCGTTTGCATCTGCCTTAGCGTGCATTACTTGCGCTTCAGACATACCGACAGTTGCTTCTTCCTTAGCTTGTGCTTCGGCAAGAATCTTACGTGCCTCTGCTTCTTTTTCACTTGCTTCTTTATGTGCAAGCGCTTCAATATTAATTTCTTCTGCTTTTTGCTTAGCAGCTTCTTTAGATGCTTCTGCAGCTTTGATAGTTTTAATCAAATCTTCTTGAGCAGCACTCTCAGCATTTGTGATGGTAACTTGTTTGTTACGATCTGCAGTTTTGAAAGCCTCAATATCTTTCATATTCTCCTGCTCTTCAACCACTCCTTTTTCAAGAACTACGCGGTCTCTTATCACATCTTGAATATTCTTTTTCTCAACTTCTACAACTTTCTCTTTTTCAATCTGAGCGAGTGTAACTACGCGTTCTCTTTCGGTTACTTCTAGTAAACGGTCTTTTTCTACACGTTCTGTTTCTACAGCCTCAGTGCGTTGCTTGTTCTTTTCGGCAACGATAATCTGGCGTTGCATATTTTCTTCGGCAATTTTTACTTTTTCTTCGGTTGCGATACGAGCTGTTTCAGACTTGAGACGCTCTTCTTCTGCAACTTTTAAAGTTTCTGCACCTTCACGAGACTTAATATTTGCAATCTCACGGAGTTGTTGTTCTTCTTTTTCGGCAAGTTGTTTGTCTAGTTCAAGGATTGCCTCACGAGCCTCTACATCTTGCTTGCGGATGGTTTTTTCCTCATCACGCTTAATCAAGTTAGATTGTACGTTTTGTGCAGCAGTAAGATCTGTGATCTTCTTAATACCTTCTGCATCAAGAATATTATCTGCTTTTAAATAAGAAACAGACGTTTGCTCAAGATAATCGATGGCACAATCCTCTAGTGTATAACCATTAAGATCTGTACCAATGATATCTACAATCTCATCACGAAACTCACGACGAGATTCATATAACTGTATAAAGTCAAATTTCTTACCTACGGTTTTAAGCGCTTCAGAAAACTTAGCTTCAAAAAGATCTTCGAGTGTTTCTTGACGAGAAGCTCTTTCTACACCAATCGTTTGAGCCACTTTCTTGATGTACTCCACTTCGTTATTTACACGAACAAAGAATGCCACTTTAATATCTGCACGCATATTATCCTTACAGATAAGACCTTCAGTAGAGAGACGTTCAATTTGGATTTTCTTTACCGAAACGTCCATTACTTCTACGCGATGGAAGACGGGAACTACATAAAGTCCCTTGTCTGTTGCAACTTTTGTTCCTCCAAAACCTGTACGCACCAAGGCTTGGCCTTGATGTACCTTTTTGTAGAACATCGCAATGATGAGAAATGAAATAACAATGAGTGCTACGACTCCAATAACGAGTGCGTAAACGATAAATGGGATGTTGTCCATAGAATAATGATTTTGGTTTTGATTGATTATTGTAGCGCAATGCTGCGCCTAAATTAATATTTACTGACTAGAAAATAATTTTTATCTGCCGATTGCTTGATGATAAGTACGCTTTCGCGAAAGCGTAACTCTGATCCATCTAATGATTTTACATAGATGCTCATTGGGTTGCCATCTGCTAGTACCTCTGCATTACCCATTTTATCTCCTGAAATACTGGATAAAAGTATGGCATTACGGCCTAAAAAGTCTGTTGCTTTATCTCCATCTTTATTAAGGTGTCTGAAAAAGGACTTGAATGGAGTGGTTAATATTTTAGTAAAAAATAGCGCAGGAACCATACAAATAAACATTAATATGTACCCAAAGCTATTTGCATAACTCCCAGTGATGCTAGTGCTCACAAGTGTAGATAGCCACCATAAAAATACCCATGCGGTAAAAGTGAACATAAACGGTAGGCCTACAAAATTGAAGTAAATCAAGAATACTTGCCACCATTTAAGAGGCTTGCGGCGTTTGTTTACTACGTGAGTCTTATCTACTTCTGCACTAGAGATATCTTCAAAATCCATACTCCCAGGGTCAACAGTATTGATGTCTAGATCAAGATCTGCATCAATATCTACGTCAATGTCGATATCCAAGTCATAATCAAAGTCAATACCTGTTAATGAGGTAAGGACCCAATAGATTACAAGAAGAATGAGCAACACGCTTAGTATGATGTTGACTTCAGAAAATATAAGATTTATAAAGTTATCCAATGGTTGGTGGTTTTAATGGTTCATAATTCAAAGTGCTAGTAACGCAATGCGGTGCGTCCTTACGCTTTGTCTTTATCGAGACCTAGCGATGCTTTAAGCTTAGCAAGCTCATCATCTACTTTTTCTTTGCTAGTATCTGCCGCGGCATCAATCTCGTCATCTATGCTTTTATTTGCGTTTGCAATATCGCCATAAGCATCTGCTAGTGCTTCTTCTTGAGCTACTTTTTCCTTCATACGTTCTAGCATACTTACGGTTCCAGTACTATCAAGAGCAGCCATTTGCTTATTTACATTCTTAGTGGCAGAGCTTACTTTTACTCTTGCTTTAAGCGTTTTAAGTTCATTCTCCCAGTTGCCTATATTATCTTTTATAGTTTGGATAGTAGATTGAAGCTGAGCTACATTTCCTTCAAATTTTGTGGTGTCTTCACCAGCGCGATCTGCATGCACTTGTGCTTCTTCTTTTTTGGCAAGTGCTTCTTTTGCTAGACGGTCTGCGTCTGTAGCTTCCATAGAACCAGCATGTGCTTTCTTAAGAATGGCAATTGCTTTTCCTTCATAATCTTTTGCTTTCTCCTGGTGCTCATCTCGCTCGTTTTTTGAGCGTATTGCCATGGCTTTTACTTGAGCCATTGCTTCTACACTTTTATTGAGATCCTCTTTCATATCTCTTATGCCTTGCTCGGTCATTTTGATAGGATCTTCCATATTGTCTATAGATGCATTTGCCTCTGCTTGTCCTATTTTGAAAAGTCTTTTAAATATGTTCATAGCGTATAAATTTAGTATTTTGAAAATTCGATAATGTGATCTGAGTATTCACTCATTAATAAACTCAGTGAGTTAAGGCTTCCTTCTAGTTCGTTTAAATCTAGATTTTCTATTTGTAAGGTATCTCTAAATATTACTTTCTTCCCTGTCTCATCTAGTACAAATGCTCCGTGAATGATATCTCGGTTTTTTTGTAGCAGACTTTTAAAAATCTTTTCAGACTGGTTGTTTATGGTGAAAATAAACTGCTCTATAATTAATATAGGAGGAGCAACGCCTAGAATGAGGTTTTTAATTCCTGAGTTTTCCTTCTGTACTACCATAATACCATCTTCGGTGTTTTCGGTGGTGATATTGAAGTTAAGTTCCAGTAAGAAATCTCGTGTTATGTTAAAATGGTTCTTCATAAAGAATGTTAATGTTGTATTCCAATAAATTGGAAGGTTAATAATACGAAAACTTGTCTCTGTAAATACCCAATTGTTTATAACTGGCTCAGGATGTAAATAATTAAAGTGGTCATAATGGTTGATTTTTGATTGATGAATGTTTGATGATACTCTTACGCTTTCGCGAAAAAGCTAAATAAATTAGCATAAGTAAATTCTTTTTGCTAAAATTGTTAGGTAAATATACAAACAAATTTATTATTTGCAAATATAATTAGCAAAATATGTCATTTTTTGGAAAAAACATACGGAAGATTAGAACTGTCAAGACTTTGAGTCAGCAATCCTTTGCAGAGCTATTTGACTTGAAAAGAGGGACGTTAGGAGCTTATGAAGAAGGTAGAAGCGAACCTAAAATAGACACAATCATTAAAATTGCTAATTATTTTAGCATACCTATTGATGACTTGCTCACCAAAGAGCTTACGGTAAATAGTTTGCTCAAATTCAAATCAAATCTTACTACAGATCACGATATCATCACAAAGCAAGCCTTTGCAAGTATTCCTTGCATAACGTCAAAAAATGAAAAAGAATATCTTCTCTATAATGATAAAGAAGCATTTGTAAATGATATGCAAGTGTTGCAACTACCTATTAATTCTGAAAAGGAATTCAGAGCATTTACGGTAGATAATCTAGAGATGAGTAGTAATGACAAAGGGCTCTTTCCTAAGGATATTGTGATAGGGGAGATAATACCAAAAGAAGTTTACAAGAAACTAAATAATGGTCATTTAGTACTCGCTGTATTTGAGGACCAGCTCATATTAAGGCGATGCTATCTATCTGGAAATACGATAACACTACGTGCAGACCACAAGAATATTGATGATATTGAGTTTCCTATTAAGGAATTAAAGGAGCTCTGGCGTATACGCTATGTTTTTTATCATAGAGTGCCAGAACTTGCAGATGGACTTGAGGAAAAAATGGCAATGCTCCAAGCGCAATTTTTACAGATAAAAGGAGAATTATAAGCTCACCGAACAATTTTATAAAAAAACAAAGGCTCGATAGTATCGAGCCTTTGTTTTGTATTGATTTCATTATTGAGGTAGTACTTAATCCTTTGAACGTATGATACCTCCAGAATAACTCTGTTTTGGTTTATCTACGTTTGCTGGATTCCCATAATAATTTATAACACCACCAGATGATGCGTCTGCTTTCAGATCTTGTGATGCATACACATCCATTACTCCTCCAGAAGAAGCATCTGCAGTTGCAGAGACAGATTTGAGCTTGCTTATTCTAGCAACGCCACCACTAGAAACAGATGCATCTACACGATTTGCCGTTCCCGAAATACGTGCCACGCCACCGCTACTCACGTTTGTTTCTACGTCATTTACAGTCACCTCAACACGTAAAGTTCCTCCAGATGATGCGTCCAGATCTATCTCATCACCAGTGAGTGCTTCTTTTGTAGTAAGACTCGCACCACTGTTTACACTTACTTCTGTAAGGTTTTCTGAGTAGGTTACATATACCTTTTTTGAGGTTGCATTACCTATTCCTTTTTCAAAATAAATTTTTAACTTTCCATCCTTTACATAAATATCGGCGGCTTCTATGAGATTTTCATCTGCCTCTAATACTACAGAGTTTGAGTTTCCTTTCTCGAGAAAAACTTCCCATCCATCACCAGCTGAAACTTCGTTGAAGTCTTCGGTGATGTTTAAATCTTCTGTGACTACGTTTCCATTGCCTTGTATTTGACCCATGTTGAGGTCAAACTGACAAGAAGTTATGAGCGTTGCGACGAGAAATCCAATAATAAATTTAATAAGTGTTGTCATGGTGGTTGGTTTTTGATTGATGAGTTGTGATTAATGATGTAAAGATGTAGATAAGTCTGCTTTCGCAAAAGCGTAACCTACCCAACTGTAATTATTTGTGACTGAGTTGTAAAGATGGTTAGTGCAGGCTTATTACACGAGTGATTTTCCAGCCGTTTTCTGTGTTTTTATAGATGGTTATAAACTTTGTAGGCTCAAAATAGCTGTCTTCTACAAGGTTGTGAAAGCTGTGTTTCCCTAATGAAATAGCACCAAAGTCTTTGATTTCATATACCTCAAAAGGATCTGGAGTACGTATTCTTTCTACCTTGCCACATATATTCTCCTTTATGGAGGTCATATACTCTTCCTTACTTGTAGAGAGGCCACCTTTATCATGGTAAAATTCTAAATCTTCTGAGATGAGTGAGCTATGAGTCTCGAGGTCACACGTATTATAGGAGTCAAACAGCGCAGTATCTGTAGCAAGAATCTCTTTGTAAAGATTACTGTCTTTAGAAACCTGCGCTATACCAAACAATGGAAGTAACAGTAGGATCCAGAATACGTTTTTTAGTGGATTCATCACTAGTTTATTTTTTGAATTTCGGGAATGATAAAGGTGTTGAGTAGCTCTGCCGTTTGATTATGTGCTTCTATACCTTTAGTAAAAAGCGAACTTGTGAGTACTACAACGAGGTCTAGATCGTCAAATACGGCAACTTTGTTTCCGCCATTACCTAGCATAAAATAGCCAGTCTCTTTCTTATTTTTTCCAAACTATCCTATCCACCATAAGTATCCGTATTCATAATCCAGACCTCCCATAGCGGCTTTTGGTTCTTTAGATGCTTTCGCGAAAGCGGAACTAATAATTTGCTCTCCTTTCCAGTTACCATTATTGACGTAAAGTTGTCCAATCTTAATGAGATCTTTACTCTTAAGACCTAAGCCGCCGCCTGTCATAGGGAATCCAGTAGGAGTAAGCTGCCAGTAATAATCTGTAATGCCCAGCTTTGAGAAAAGTGCAGTCTCTGCATACGTTTCTAGGGAGCCAGAAATTGTATTAATCACAGCTCCTAGCACAACGGTTCCAGCAGTACAGTAGCTGAAATCTCGACCATAAGGGCTATCTTCTGGTTTAGTTTCCCACTCTGGATACCCCTTAATAGGCAAATCCCAATAGAATTTTACCCAATCCTCAAGGAGATACATTTTTTCTTCTTGACCACGAGAGATGTCATTCCAATCATCACATTCAAGTATAGAGGACATGGTAAGTAGGCTCTCTATGGTAATTTTTTCCTTACGAGGATCTGGGTTTTGAAGATTTTTAACCTGAGCGTATTTCCAGGCTGGTTCTTGTATAGATGATAATTTACCATCATTGATAAGTGTTCCTATTAAGGTGCCAGTAATTGATTTTGTTGCAGATCTAGTGTTATGTAAGGTAGCTGCTGTCGCATCATTATAATAACTCTCAAAGATGATTTTTCCTTTATGGGCTATAACAACACTTGATATTTCTTTAAAATGTCCGCTAGTGATGAGACTGTCCATTTTATTTAAACCCTCTTGAGCAATACCAGAAATAGCTGTAGAAATTGCAAAAAGCGTAGCATAAAAAGTTTTCATAATATAGATGGATGGTACGTTGCAGAAATCTCAACGGATTGAATGTTGAGATTTTGCAAGCGCACTGATTGGTTGAATGGTAGTATTTATTCGGTATTTGCTAGAGCCAGAATTAATTATCGTCTTACTGTATCTGGTGCCTTTGGAGGAATAGGAGCTGTATTTGGATCTGTGCTTTCTGGAGCATCAGGTGCTTGATTGTTAGTCTCCCATGCTGGTGTATCTTCACCTTCTCTGTAACTGCGCTCTTCCCAAGCATCATTATCATCAGATTGTTGCCAATAATTATCGTCATCATTGTCACGACCTTTTGGGCAAGCGCTACATATAAGTTTGCCATTACCTACGGTAAGAAATTTTTCTTCATCACCATTATCTAGAATATCACGATACTGTCTGTCATTTCTATGATAGGAGTAGGTATTCTCATCTGCGATGAGTGTAGCGCCTTCTGGGAGGTAGACTATAATTTCTACGCTAGGCCTTACGTGTCTATATTGTGCACCTCTTTCCCCAGTAAAGAAACCATCGATGGCTAGCTCGTTATCAGATAAGTCATAGTTGAGCATCATGGCTTCTGCCTGTTCTTTTGCAACGTCATAAGATGATCCTTTTGTTCTCTTAACTGTTTGTACATAAGCAAGACTATCACGAGTAGATCTTATTATAAGACGTACGTTTCTATACACAGCTACATCTTCTGTATTGCTATTAATAAGCTGTACATACTGAGAAGATTTTCCAAAAGGAATATCAAAACGCTCACTTCCTCTCATTTTGATACGCAGTGTGTCATTCTTTGTGATAGCGAGTGTCTCTGTAGTAGTCACTTTTGAGGACTCAAGGTTAGCATATTGTATAGCTTGTTTTACAGAGAATACTCCTATGGTGATTGATGCGATAAGCCATAGCCCTAGTAAGCTTAGTTTTGCACTTAAAGGCATTGTCTTTACATTAGATAAGAGAATTTTTAATCCTAAGTAAAACAAGAAGAAAAATGGAATACCTACTGCAAATAATACGAGTAGTAACATGAGCCAGATAGGTAACCCTGTATCGTTAGAAATCCACGGCATGTCTGCTAGGTTCGGTGTGAAAATATCTACCACTCCTCCTGTAAGTAGTGTGATTAATAATGAAATTACTACTGTAGCTCCCGTTATAATTAATAGTACGCCTACAATTTTTGCAATGATTTTAAAGAAGAACATGATGATCTTTCCTAACGTCCCAAAAACTCCTTGAGCACCATTTTTTACTTTATTGCCATACTTATCATAATCTACATTCTTAACGGTGTCTGCAACATTTTCAAATCCTTCTTTTACTTTTTCTGTAATATTGTCAATGTTTACAGCCTTTCCCCGCATTGCGAGTTTATCTGAGGTGGTTTGAGCTTCTGGCACAAAAACCCATAAGGCAAGATATATAAGAGCGGTCCCTCCTAGTGTAAACCAAGTAAGGGCAATGAGTAATACCCATCCTATGCGTACCCACATAGGGTCAAGTCCCATGTAATGAGCCATACCGCTTGATACACCACCTATGTAAGCATTATCTGTATCTCTAAAAAACCTACGGTCTGAGATGCGCTTAGCTTGTTGTGTTTTACCTGAAGAGCGATTAGATTTTTGAGAAAATGCTGTGTCTTCAAAAATATCGTCATCCACCATATAATCTTCTGGCTGTCCCATGATAGCGATAACCTCGTCTAGCTCTTTTGTGCTTATAACCTGGCGTTCGTCTTTAATACGTTCAGAAAAAAGTTCTGAGATACGCGCTTCTATGTCTGCTATGATTTCGTCTTCTCCTTGGACACCTTCAAAAGAACGTTTGATGGCAGCAAGATATCTCTGTAATTTACCATAAGCATCCTCATCTACGTGAAAGAAAACGCCTGCTAGATTTATATTTACTGTTTTATTCATTTTGATGGATTTTTAGTGGCGGTTACAACGGTTACTGCGGTTTGTAACTCATCCCAGGTGGTTGAGAGTTCTTTTAAAAATAGTTTACCTGTTTCGGTAAGTCCGTAATATTTACGTGGTGGCCCGCTGGTAGATTCTTCCCAGCGATAATTGAGCAAGCCAGCATTTTTGAGCCGTGTAAGTAGCGGGTATATCGTTCCTTCCACAACCAGTAACTTAGCGTCTTTAAGTGTGCCTAAGATCTCTGCTACGTAGGCATCCTCGTCTTTTAACACAGAGAGGATACAATACTCTAGCACGCCCTTACGCATCTGCGCTTTGGTGTTTTCAATCTTCATAGATGTTCATTTTTAAATGCATTAAACGGTTCGTTTTTGTCCCAATAATCATTGGGAGGTTGATTAATTGATTGATTTTTACGCTTTCGCGAAAGCGTACTTTACATTATTCTGTGGTCTCATCCTTAAGAGGTGATGAAGTCTCTTGAGTATCATCAGAAACTATAATTGCAGAGGCCGAAATAAAATTAATGGAGAGTGGGAATTGATAAATCTCTCCCTGTGATGCCTTAACGGCTGCCGAAATCACAGTGATTACTTCTACCAGAAAAATTCCTAATGCCAGAATAACAACAACAATGGCGGTTATGAGAAAACCTCCTAAATCTGCAAAGTCATTTGGGTCATTTATATAGCCATTAGTGAGCAAGCTCTCACTTCCATTACCCGCACTTATTGCAAAATAGATAAAAAAGGGGATGCTTATTACCGCCAGTGTTATTAGATACAATAGGATGCTCAATTGAAAATTGATTGCGTCTCTGCCATGCTTATCTATAAATGCAGCATTCCTTTTTTGAGCGCTCCATAAAATGAGAGGAACTATAAAATTTCCAAAAGGAAAAAAGTATTTACTAAAAGTAGATAGGTGTATTAAAGTGCCTATATTTTTTTGATGTGTAGTGATGCTAGTTTTCATGGTCTATTAATATCTTATGCAAATATATGTCTAAAAAAAGGTACTTTGTTACGCATAGTACTAAAATTTAACTTTTATTTAAGAATAGTAGGTTGTTTAAGATTTCATGAAAAAAATTTAGGTTCATGAGTTAACTGGTTGTGTGTATTTTATCTTTTGAAATCGCCTTTTAATCTCAAATATTACATTTAAATTATCTAAAAATTTAACAATTAGTAATTCTTGTTACATTGAAATCATCAAGTCTAATGAAGGTCTTGTGTAATAATTAAAACGATGCAAAAAATACAGGGATTAAGAAATTCTTTATTTATCGTGGGTCTATTGTTAATATCTCAAATAGCATGGTCACAGGTAGGTGTTAATACCATAGAACCTACAGCGATGTTTGATGTAAATGGTGATTTAAGAGTGCGCAATGCAGCAGCTAGTAGTTCTACAGATGATGTACCCTTAGTGATTGACACAAATGGTAATGTAAAAAAGCAACTTAGTAGTTTGATAGGTAACTTTAGAGGTAGGTTAATTTCTGATTATGATTCTAGACTTGCTGGTAATGTGGCAAATACAAACGGAATCTATAAAGTAGATACTATTACAGAGCTCATTGACGCAGGTGATGATTTTAATAGTAGTACAAGTACTTTTGTAGCTCCTCTTACTGGGGTTTACGAAGTAACAATCACTTTGACTATTTTCGGAATTAACACTACAAATATTAATTATGTAGCTGGTTTAATAGATGATACAGGTTCATGGGTAATGCGTTTTTCTATGCCTAGGGCAGAAGTAGAAATAAGTGGAAGCGATTCTGTAGGGAGTGCAAAAACATATGCAGGTATTGCACAGCTTACGGAGGGAGAATCTTATAATTTCGGATTTGGATCAGATGATTTTGTGCTTCTAGCTAATCCTGCAGGGTCCACAGGTACGGGTATAGGGAGTTACTTAAAAATACAGTTAATAGATAACTAGCAGTTAATCTCTCTTTTCTTAAAAGGTTCTCATTTGGGAACCTTTTTTATTGCCTATTTTTGCCTCAAATAATAGATGATGTCATTCCCCTTACCTGGTAAATTCAACACGTTTACAATGTTTAAGCTTCCTTCTGCGTGGCTTACAGGAGTACGTGTAAAAAAACTATCTCCTAGCTCTTGCACAACAACAGTAAAGCATCGCTGGATTAATCAAAATCCTTTTAAGAGTATGTTTTGGGCAGTACAAGGAATGGCGGCAGAGCTGGCTACGGGAGCTTTAGTGATTGCTCACATACAAGAAAGCGGTGAGAAAATATCGATGCTTGTTGCAAATAATAATGCGAGTTTTACAAAGAAAGCTACAGGTAGAATTAACTTTGTGTGTGACAATGGTCTAGCTATTAAAGAAGCTATAGCGCAAGCAGTAGCTACTGGAGAAGGACAAACGTGCTGGATGAAAGCTCTGGGTACTAATGAAGATGGAGTACAAGTATCTGAGTTTAACTTTGAGTGGACACTTTTAGTAAAGAAGCCTCGTAAATAATAAGTAACTTCGATTATTACAGATTATAGTGTGTATCTAATTATCTAATCCTCAATGATGCCGAGGGCTAATTTTTAAACAATGAACTTTATTCTTTTTGACGGCAACGTACGTAATCAGCTTTTACCATTTACGTACACAAAACCTGTTGCAGACTTGCGTGTAGGTATCATGACTATACGTGAAAAATGGGAATTTGTGCTAGGTTCTACAACAGCTACAGTAACAGAAGAATACCTGGCAGATAAGTGGCCTATGCTAGAATTAGAAGATAATGTGATGATTAATGCATCATACCTACCTTCAGAAAATCTAGCGGAGATCATAAAGAATATGACGGCAAGCCAAGTCTTGCTTGATGGAGAAGAGATAATTGCGTTCTCTGTACAGGAAGGACAAGATGTAGACTTCGATAGTTATGAGCGTATTCCATATACTACTCCAGATATTTTACGGATAGAGCACACTTGGGATATTTTTGCAAAAAATGGAGAAGCAATCACTAGAGATTTTGAGATGCTTACCGAGGATAGAGATTCTGAAGAGATACCAGCTCACGTAATAGCAATAAATAAAGATCAAATATTTATAGAGGAAGGAGCTACGGTTCATTATTCACATCTCAATGCGACAGATGGACCTATCTACATAGGTAAAGATGCAGAGATTATGGAAGGCGCACTTATACGTGGCCCTTTTGCAATTTGTGATCATGGAGCTGTAAAGATGGGAGCCAAAATTTATAGCGGCACAACCTTAGGTCCTCATTGTAAAGTAGGAGGAGAGGTAAATAACTCCGTACTTATGGGCTATTCAAGTAAAGGTCATGATGGTTTCTTAGGAAATAGTGTACTGGGAGAATGGTGCAATATAGGTGCAGATTCTAATAACTCTAACTTAAAGAATAACTACGCTTCTGTAAAGTTATGGGATTATGAAACAGGTCGCTTTGCAAATACAGGACTTCAGTTTTGTGGTCTCATGATGGGAGACCATTCTAAGTGTGGTATTAATACCATGTTTAATACTGGTACGATGGTAGGTGTGGCGACAAATATCTTTGGAAGCGGCTTTCCTCGCAATTTTGTTCCTTCTTTTTCATGGGGAGGCGCTAGCGGCTTTGTAACACACAAAACAGATAAGGCTTACGAAACTGCAAAAATTGCAATGGCGCGTCGTGATCTAGCACTTACAGAACAAGATGAAGCAATTCTTAATCACGTTTTTGAAGAGACAAAACAGTATCGTAGAGAGTAAGCTTTTCAATATTTTTAATGGCTATAAGGATTAAAGGTATTTGTAAATATCAAATCCCAAGGAATTAAAGAAAGTAGAAGAATAAGTGCTACAAAACCTAAAACCGTGAGGAAAGTGATTTTATATAAACGCACTTTATTTTCATGGCGTATTCTTGTTCTTATTGCCATTAACTGATCAAACGTTGCTTTTTTTGGGTCTATCCATTTCTCATTGGTACTCGCGACAGAAGATAGCTTTCCTACATTTCTTTTACTTTTAAGTAAGTTTCTATTGGTACGTATTACCTGATTTGCTGCAAGAGCTGCTCCACCGAATCCCATATCATTTTCATTTTGGTTACATAGATATGTAGCATAATACAATTAAATGTTACAGTGTGAATGTTCTGTAAGCGTAATGATAGCAGTCGTTAAGAGCTGTCTTATTTCAGAAAACAACAGTAAATTTATAGGGCGAGGATTTTTACGCTTTCGCGAAAGCGTACCTAAAAAAAATAAAACTTAGTAAGTAATTTTTAACTTTTGAGGAGCACTAAGACATAGAAACTAGCAAAATACTAATTACAGCTAGTCCAATTCCAATCCAGTTTTTAGTCAGCAATTTTTCTTTAAAGAGTAGAATTCCAATAAAAGTGCTCACCATCACAACGGCTACATTATTTACCGTAAACAGTGTTGAACTCTCAAAAGCCGAATCCCGTAACGCCATCACAAGCATTACAATAGAGAAGTAATTAGGGATACCTAAACAAATGCCAGCAATCACATTTTTAAACTCAAACTTAAAAACTCCTGTAATCATTTGATAAATAATCACTAGAAAACCAATACAAGCAGCAGCTCCAAAGATAGTCGCGCCAAAGATGGGTACATCACTCTCATTTACATAAGCACCTTCTATATATTTTATACTCGTGTCTATGGCTCCGCTTCCTAAGAAAACGAGGATAGGGAAGATGAGGTTTTCTTTCTTTATAGCAATCCCATCTTTTGCTTTTATAGAAGCAAGATATACCGCTACAAGCGCCGTTAGAATTCCTATAATCTTAAGGATGCCTAGAGATTCCCTGTAATAGAGTACGCCAAAAAGTATTGGGATAACCACACTCATTTTAGTAGCAACAGAAACTACGGAGAGTCCGCTGCGTTGCGTGGTTGCTGCCATTAAGTTAAAAACAAGAATAAATAAAACACCCAGCGCTGCAGATGCATAAAACCAAGATTGCTCAGCAACCATCGAGATAGTTGTTGGTCCGTCATATAATAGCAAACCGCAAGAACAGGCAATCACATAATTTACAATAATAGCGTGTAGTGTGTTTACATTAAACGTTGCAAAAAGTTTAAAAACCACAAATATGAAACTAGATGCAGCAATACTAAGAAGTAGGTAGATCAATGATGAGAATTTTTATAGTAGTGAAGCGTATTGTCTAAAATAGTGTCTGTTTTTTCTAATAGAAAATACTGCGAGAGTTGAGGTGCTTTTGTGCCTTTAGAAAAACTAATGTTACCTTTAAAAATACGTGCCTCATCCCAGAGATTTGTATCAATAAAATGTTGTAATGTCTGCGCGCCACCTTCTACAATTACAGATTGGATTTCTTTATCATAAAGCGTCTCACTTATGAGTTGAGGATCTGTAGATGCTATTACAAGTGTCTCAGCTTCCTGATTAAAAACGGTAAGGTTGTTATCTAGATTTTCTTTAGTATCAATAACAACTCGTAGTGGGTTTTTACCTTCCCAATCTCGCGTGGTTAGACTAGGGTTGTCTTCTAGCACGGTTTTTCCTCCTACTAGGATTGCCATTTCCTCGCTACGCCATTTATGCACCAGTTGTCTCGAGTAGGTATTTGTTATCCAGACAGGTTGCTGCGCATCTCGTGTTTTTGGAGCGATAAAACCATCTGCGGTTTCTGCCCATTTTAAAATGATATAAGGCCTCTTTTTCTCGTGATAGGTAAAAAAACGTTTATTGATTTCTTGGCATTCTTTTTCTTGAATTCCTACAGTAACATCAACACCTGCTTGGATTAATCTCTCAATGCCTGCACCGGCTACTTTAGCAAACGGATCTATAGTGCCTATTACTACTTTTTTTATACTAGAAGCAACTACAAGATCTGCACAAGGCGGTGTTTTTCCCCAGTGCGAGCAAGGTTCTAAAGATACATATAAGGTCGATTGAGCTATAAGATCTGGGGTATTCGCTTTCGCGAAAGCGATACAATGTACCTCTGCATGACTTCCACCATAAGCGCTCGTATAACCTTCGGCTATAATCTTGTTGTTGTGCACGAGTACTGCTCCCACAGATGGATTAGGCATCGCTGCCGGTAGTCCATTTTTTGCTAGCGCAATACAGCGATTTATATAGGTGTTATGTATCTTCACATCACAAAAATAACCCTTTGTAAGTGATGGACAAACCAATCATTAGACCGATTAAACAAGAAGATAATTCTCAAGTTGCAGCCGTGGTAAGAAAGGTACTTGTAGATCTAGGTGCTCCTAAGGTGGGAACTGCTTATGCAGATGCTGCTTTAGACACAATGTATGAACATTATAGCAGACCAAAAGCCGAGTATTTTGTGGTGGAGGATAATGGAGTAATTATAGGTTGTGCAGGTGTTGCACAGCTGGATAATTATGATGGCAACGTGTGTGAATTGCAGAAAATGTATTTTCTAGAAGAGGCGAGAGGCCGCGGTATAGGGTCGCAAATGATGGATGCTTGCCTCAATCAAGCTCGTGATTTTGGTTTTGAGCAATGCTACCTAGAGACCATGCCTTATATGGAGGCGGCTCAGAAGTTATACAAGCGCACAGGTTTTAGATATATAGACGGTCCTATGGGTGATACAGGACACTTTTCATGCCCTATACACATGATTATTGATTTATGAATATAGACGAATTTCGCATCGATTTCAGACAGCAACTCGTAGGTATGTACGAGCTAGAAGAGGTAGAAAATCTATGTTTTCTTACGCTAGAACATGTGCTGAAAATGAATAGGGTAGAGATCTCGCTTTCGCGAAAAATGGATATCTCCACATCAGGTCTAACTCAATTAAATGAGGTCACTAGCAGATTATCTCGTAGTGAGCCCATCCAATATATTATAGGCAACACAGAGTTTTATGGGATGGAATTTCAAGTAAATCCGGCTACCTTAATACCTAGACCAGAAACCGAAGAGCTCGTTGAGTGGATTGTAACAGATAAAGGTGAGAGCTTTATTAAGAGCGAAGCGCAAGAAAAATTGAAGGTCCTTGATATAGGAACTGGCTCTGGATGCATAGCGATCTCGCTAGCAAAAAATATATCAAACACACATGTTGAGGCGATTGATATTTCTCAAGATGCCCTTGCAACAGCATATCAAAATGCCAATAAAAACGAAGCCGACGTCACTTTTTACAATCAGAATATTCTTGAAGTAGAAACCCTCGAGAAGCGATATGATATTATCGTGAGCAATCCTCCGTATGTGCGCATGCTCGAGAAAAAGGAAATGAGGGATAATGTGCTCAGTAATGAGCCAGACAGCGCGCTCTTTGTAACAGATGAGGACCCATTAGTTTTTTATAGAAAAATAGGCGAGTTAGCTTTTAAAGCACTCGAGCCCCAAGGTTCATTATATGTTGAGATTAATGAATATTTAGGCACTGAAACTGTAACCTTATTTGAGAAGGTAGGTTTTAAGAAAGTGTCTTTGAGAAAAGACATGTTCGGTAAAAACAGGATGATTAAAGCAAGTCGTTAATTACGATATAATACGAATGGTAAGATGGTAACGTGACCTATAATCTCGCCAATAATTAAATACACATTATGAAATTAAATGCACTATGTGTCTATTGCGGGAGTAGCGCAGGGACAGACCCAGAAATCGTAAAGCAAGCAACCTTACTAGGAGAAACACTAGCAGAGCGAGATATTACGTTAGTATATGGAGCTGCCAAAATTGGTATTATGGGCGCCGTAGCCCAAGGCTCACTGGATCATAAAGGTAAGGTAGTAGGTGTGATTCCAGAATTTTTAAAAATTAAAGAAGTAGTACATACTGGTCTTACAGAACTTATCGTAAACGAGACGATGCACGAGCGTAAGATGGAACTGCAAGAACGTTCTGATGGTTTTATAACCCTACCAGGAGGTTTTGGGACTATGGAAGAACTTTTTGAAGTGCTTACATGGAGCCAACTAGCATTACACCAGAAGCCGGTAGGCATGCTTAATGTAAATGGTTTTTATGATGATCTGTTGAGTGCGCTTAGAAATATGGTAGATAAAGGATTTTTAAAGCAAGAAAATTATGATATCCTTCTTGTAGATACTACGGTAGATGGGCTTCTTGATCAGATGGAGAATTTTAAACCTATGGCAATGCCTAAGTGGTTGAAAGCTTCACTAGAATCTAAGAAGTAATAGAAAATCATCATTCTTTAAAGAGAAAATCAATTACATACACTGTTTGTAAGTGGTTAATTAAACCTCCGATATTCTCTGAATATCGGAGGTTTAATTTTTAATTTTGTTATTATGACAATAGAAGAGCAAATCCTCGCTTTACGCAACGAATTACAAACACATAATCATAGTTATTATGTGCTGGATACACCAACGATATCAGATTTTGACTTTGATCAAAAATTGAAGCAGCTAGAAACGCTAGAAGCGGCTCATCCAGAATTTGACGACCCTAACTCACCTACGCATCGTGTAGGTGGAGCGGTGACTAAAAATTTTGAAACTATTGTACACGAGCACAGAATGTATTCTCTGGATAACTCATATTCAAAAGAAGATCTTGAGGATTGGGAAGCGCGCGTAAAGAAAATGGTAGATGGAGAGGTGAATTACACCTGTGAGCTTAAATACGACGGGGCCTCCATAAGTCTCACTTATGAAAATGGAGAATTGCTTAAGGCAGTAACCAGAGGAGACGGTTTACAAGGAGATGATGTGACTACAAATATTAAAACTATAAAGTCTGTTCCTTTAAAGCTCAAGGGTGATTATCCTGCAAAGTTTGATATACGCGGAGAGATTGTATTGCCATGGGAAGGTTTTCATGCTATGAACGCAGAGCGTGAAGAGCTAGGTTTTGAGCTCTATCGCAATCCAAGAAACACAGCCAGCGGGTCTTTAAAATTACAAGATAGTGCTGAGGTTGCTAGAAGACCTTTACAATGTTTATTGTACAATATTACAGGTAATAATCTTGGGATTGCTACTCAAATGGATAGTTTGCAGAAAGCTCGCGATTGGGGTTTCCGTGTTCCTGAGGCGGCAAAACTGGCAAAGAATATTGATGAGGTGCTAGAGTTTATCAATCACTGGGATGTGGCACGACACAACTTGCCTTATGAGACAGATGGTGTTGTGGTAAAAGTTAACGGATTACAGCAACAAGAAGAATTAGGGTATACAGCAAAAGCTCCGCGATGGGCAATGGCGTATAAATTTAAAGCAGAACAAGTTTCTACACGCTTGCGCGAAATAACATACCAAGTAGGTCGCACAGGGGCCATCACACCAGTTGCAAATTTAGATCCTGTCGAACTAGCAGGAACTACCGTAAAACGAGCTAGTTTACACAATGCAGATCAAATAGAGCGATTAGATATACGAGAAGGTGATGAGGTATTTGTAGAAAAAGGCGGCGAGATAATCCCCAAAATTATAGCAGTAGATCTTACAAAGCGCCCAGAAAATTCGCAACCTACAACATATATTACTGAGTGTCCAGAATGTAGCACGCCGCTAGTGCGTAAAGAAGGAGAGGCACAGCATTACTGTCCTAATGATATGGGTTGCCCTACGCAAATAGTGGGTAGAATACAGCATTTTATATCAAGAAAAGCAATGGATATAGACGGGCTGGGAGGAGAGACGGTAGCGCTTTTAGTCAAGGAAAGATTAATTACAAACTATGCCGATTTGTACGAGCTCACTGTTGCGCAATTATTACCACTAGAGCGCATGGCGCAAAAAAGTGCCGAGAACCTAGTGAATGGTGTCCAGGCTTCTGTGAAAATTCCTTTTGAGAAGGTGTTGTTTGGTTTAGGGATACGATATGTAGGTGAGACTGTAGCAAAGAAACTAGCTAAACATTATAAGTCTATTGATGCTATTATTTCGGCAACAGAGGAAGAGCTGGTTGCTGTAGATGAAATAGGAAGTAAGATTGCAGAGAGTGTAGTGGGTTTTTTCGCGAAAGCGGAACATATTACACTAATACAGCGATTACAATCATACGGAGTGCAACTAGAAATATCTGCCGAGAAGCTGGCAAATCAATCTGATAAATTGGGAGGATACATATTTGTAGTATCTGGCGTTTTTGAAATGCCTCGCAACGAATTAAAAAAATTAATAGAAGATAATGGCGGTAAAGTGTCTAGTTCTATTTCTAGCAAAACAACTTATGTTGTAGCTGGAGATAAGATGGGACCTAGTAAACTACAGAAGGCAGAAAGTCTGGGCGTGACTATTATTTCTGAGAGCGAATTCTTAGGTCTAATTAAAAATTAGCCTAATCCAAATAACAAGTTGCTAAAGCGTGTTTTAGTTATCAATCAAAAAGATTAAAATCATTTAATAAGGAACAATTGTTTTTTTTGAGATTTTGAGGTGTTATTTTTATGGATGTCTAATTACTAATAGCAGCATATATCATTTTCTAAGATTAAAACGGAGGCTAATCTTTGAAGTGTTGATGAGTTTTTTATTTCAAAAAAGTGATCGAGTGGCAGCTATTTTAGCATGTGAGGTATCTCAGAAAATAGTAACTTAATGATGCTTTTTTACGCAAACGATTTAGTGTAAAATCTTGCTTTTTAAAACATAAAAACATGGGTGTCAATGGTGTAAAATGGTTATTTTTTCTAAATTTGCACCATCAATAAATCAGACAACATACCCGGACACAGTTATAGACTAGCTGCAATTACAACTACAATTCTTATTTTAATTGTGACACTTGCTTTGGGTTTAAGAGCGTCTTTTTATTTGTATCCAGTATTTGCAGTACTACTGTTCTTGTATGTTTATAAGGCTACATATAAGTTTTGTATTCCATTTCTGATTACGCTACTATCAGGAATGATTGCTGAAATATTTTTTTTAATTGATTTTAGAAAATATACTAACATTGTATCTATTGCAATGATCGTTTGTTTTTTATCCATGCTTTATGAATTGCGAGGAGTGATGCAATTTCAAGTTAAAAATTTTCCAAAACACTTAGTGTTTGAGATATTTCTAGGTGTTTTTACAGTAATTACTTGGATAAGTTTCCTGACTTATAATATTCAACCAGAAATAGCAGATCTGCCTATATTTGTAGTTGCCTTTGCAGCACTACTCATTTTTATATTTATACTGTATGCCATTCCTTTGTTTAATAAGCAGCCATCAAATGTGTTGCTTACTTTTGTGGCCACAGCGGTATTAGTAGAATCTACATTTGCATTTGTTTATACTTTTGTTCTTGACTTTCATTTTTTTTTGTTAGTCACGCTGTTTTGTGCTGGTATTGCTAAAGTAATTTTTGGTGTTTTTTTAACCCGAGTAGATACTGCAAAGCGAGTGGACGATGATTATATCTAGTGATGCTCATTGTATGAGTTTAGTATAATTTTTACACGTCAAGAACAAGGCTTGATGTTTTGAGATTTTTAGTCTCATCAAGATAGAAATCTATTCTTCCTAAATTAATTCCTCCCCATCCTACTTGATTAACAAGAACAAACTTTTCATCTTTATTTTGAACGATCGTTGGTTTTTCTAAAAACGTATGTGTGTGACCTCCTATTATTAAGTCAATTCCCGCAGTCTGTGCGGCGAGGGTAAGGTCTGAAATCTTGTTATCACTATTGTATGAGTATCCTAAGTGTGATAAACAAATTACAATATCGCAATGTTCTTTGTTCCTTAGTGCATCTACGGTATCTGTTGTTAATTCTATAGGATCTAGATAGGTGGTTTCCTTGTACATTGTCTTATTCACAAGCCCATTTAATTGTATGCCTACACCAAAAACGCCTATACGCACGCCATCTTTTACAAACACTTTGTAAGGCTTTGTGAGACCATCCATGATGGTATTTGAAAAATCATAGTTTGAGGAAAGTAACTCGAAGGAGGCATTAGGGATTTGTGCAGCAAGACCACCTATTCCATTATCAAAATCATGGTTACCTATAGTGGCTGCATCATACCCCATCATAGACATAAGTTTAAACTCAAGTTCACCGCCATAAAAGTTAAAATAGGGTGTACCTTGAAAGATATCTCCAGCGTCTAGAAGAAGTGTGTTTGGGTTTTCTTTGCGCACATTTTCTATAATTTGCATTCTACGGGCGGCTCCACCTAGATTAGGATATTTAGGATCGTTAGATGGAAATGGTTCCACATGACTATGTACGTCATTAGTATGCAGTATGGTGATGTGTTTTTTATTTGAGTCTAAGAATGAGCTGTTGGTCATTCCCATAGTTAGACCACCTAGTCCTATAAGGCTGCTTGCAGCTGCTGTCTGTTTTATAAATTTTCTACGTATCATTTGCTGTCTCTTGTAAATCTGTTATCTCTTACTGGGGCGATAGTATCATACTTTTTAAAGTAGTCTATGAGTACATTTCTAATTTTATAATCTAGAGGCAGCACACTTATAGGATTTTCAAAGAAGGTCATGTTATCTCCTCCATTCATGAGGTAATCGTTGGTTGCTACAAAGTAGGTTTCATTATCAAAAACTTCTTTACCTTGGACTAGCGCTTTTTCTATTTCACCATCTTTAGATAGCAATATTTCCATTCCAGAGAAGGGATGAGCGGTACCTTTTTTTAAATATTGAAACATGGCTTTCATTTGTTTTCCACTTAACTCAACGACCACTACTTCATTTTCAAAAGGCATAAGCTCGTAGGCTGTTCTTGTAGTAACAGATCCTTTGTTAAGTGCAGATCGTATACCTCCATGATTTAAGAGTACAGCGTTAAATGGATATCCTGTTCTTTTTTCAAAAACTGGATTCGTCATTTCATAAACGGCATCTGCCATCATATTGCCTAGTGCGGTATTGAGTTCGCCGTCTTTTTTTGAGTAAGACGCAGGTGCCTGCGCTAGTACATGATCCATTTCTTCTTGGATAGCATCTTTATAAGGTGTTATAAAGGATGTAATAGCTGCGTTTTCTCCAGTACTATTTGTAACGGTTATAAGATTGCTTTTTATGCGCTCTGGTTTGTAGTGATGTTCTTTCTTACAGGAGACGGCTGTTGTATATATAACAATAGCACTAATGATAGTTATAAGCGTGGCTCTCTTCATTTTTATGGCATAAGTAGCAGGATATTTTGGCTACATTTGTATGAAAGTAAAGTTACATGTTTTTAAACGGATTAAAAGCAAAATCTATCCTTAAGCAAATAGAAAAAAACCTTAACCAGCGCGATTATACGCCTAGTCAAGTTACTCCGCATGCAATCGCTTTGTTGCAAGATAAAACAAAACCCTTTGATCCGGTATTACTCATCAAGTTGCTTAACAAGTTAGGACTTACACATAAGGACGCTGTTACTCTAGAGTATGTAAAAAATATCACAAAGGATCAAAAAGAGCTCACAGCTATCTACTCAGATAAGCATTTAGGATGGAAAGGAGTATTTAAAACATCTTCTCTTGAAGATTTTAAAAAACAGCGTTTTGATATCCTTATAAGTTATTATCACTGTGATGCGCTTGCTCTAAGAGCAATGACGGCTATGTCTAATGCGGTTTTAAAAATAGGGATCTCTGCACAAATGGAAGCTGTAAATGATCTTACTATTCATGTGCATGAGGGGCAAGAGGCAGTTTTTATAAAGGAATTTGAAAAGTATTTAAAGATTTTAAAAGTTATACATTAATGAAAGAGTTGATAGGAACGGGTGTTGCACTGGTAACACCATTTCACAAAGATTTATCTATAGATTTTGATGGACTTACACGTCTTATTGAACACTGCATAGCTGGTGGAATTAACTATCTAGTAGCACTAGGCACCACTGCCGAGACTGCAACACTTACCTTGAAGGAAAAGGGACAGCTAGTTGCGCATATTATAAAAATCACAAATAAGCGTATACCTATTGTGTTAGGGGTGGGCGGTAATAATACAGCAGCCATTGTAGAAGAGCTAGCGACTGGTGATTTTAATGGCATCACAGCTATTCTTTCTGTGTCTCCTGCTTATAATAAACCTACACAAGAGGGAATCTATCAACACTTTGCAGCCATTGCAACAGCGACTACATTGCCTATCATTTTGTATAATGTACCAGGAAGAACTTCTAGCAATATGCTGCCTAAAACATCGGCAAGACTAGCTAGTGATTTTAAAAATATTATAGCGATAAAGGAGGCGGTAAATGATATGGGGCAAGTATTGCAATTACTACACCACGTTCCAAAAGATTTTGTCGTTCTTTCTGGAGATGATGCACTAGCCTTATCACTAGTTTCGGCAGGGGGTAGCGGAGTGATTTCTGTAATAGGTCAAGGCTTACCAGCTTTGTTTTCGCAAATAATAAATGATGGTTTAAATAACGCTTTCGCGAAAGCGTACCAAAAACACTTACCTCTATTATCCATGATAGATTTAATTTTTGAGGAAGGGAATCCTGCTGGAATCAAATCATTGTTATCTCACCAAGGAATTTGTGAGCGTTACGTGAGATTGCCATTAATGGCTGCCAGTGACACGCTACATGAAAAAATAGGAAACGAATTATCGAAAATCCAAAGAAGTTAAACGTATCATAACAAAATAAATAGCAAGAAGAAAGCGTTTATTTTTGAGCACTATTAATTAAGTTATGTTATGTAATTGATTTTACGTAGTTTTGCCTGCTGTTTCAGACCCTTATGAAGAATATATTTTTCCTATTAGTTTCCGTAATTTTACTAAGCTCTTGTTCTACCTATCAAGATGTCCTTAAGAATGACGATATCAAAGCAAAATATGAATTTGCAGACTCCATGTATACTCAGGGTAAATACAAGAAGGCACTTAGGCTATGGGAGCAAATAGTTCCTTTGTATAGAGGAAGACCTCAAGCAGAACGCGTTACTTATTTATATGCAAATACCTTCTATGAACTAGGGGATTACTATAGTGCAGGTTATCAGTTTGAGCGTTTTGTAAAATCATTTCCTCAGAGTACAAAAAGAGAGGAAGCAGCCTTTAAGAGTGCAGAGAGTTATTACAGACGCTCTCCTAGATTTAACTTAGATCAAGGGGATACTTACATAGCACTAGAGAAGTTACAGACATTTATTAATGAATATCCAGACTCTGAACAAGTAACAGATGCTAACGCAAAGGTTCAAGAACTTAATACAAAACTTGAACGCAAAGCTTATGAGATAGCAAAAGGGTATAATAAAATAGGAGCTAGTAGAGCAACATTTCCAAACGCTATAAAAGCATTTGATAATTTCTTGCTTGATTATCCAGGGTCTACATACAGAGAAGATGCTTTGTATTGGAAATTTAACTCTGCTTATCAACTAGCAATGGGAAGTGTAAAACGCCGTCAAGTCGAACGACTAGAAGCTGCAAAAACAGCTTACAATGCATTAGAAAAATATTATCCTCTAGGTAAATATACCGAACAGGCAGCAAAAGAACTTGCAGAGATTAATGAAGCACTGCAAGCAAAAGATCTATTAAATTAAAGATGAATACTATGAATATCAAGGACATTGATGCACCTTTAAGTACTACAACTATAGATAAAAATCTTGTAGATGCACCTACAAATAATATCTATGAAGCGATATCTATTATCGCAAAACGTGCTACACAAATCAACACTGAAATCAAGAAGGAATTATCAGAAAAGTTGGATGAATTTGCAACATTTAATGATAGCCTTGAAGAGGTTTTTGAAAACAAGGAGCAAATTGAGGTTTCAAAGTTTTATGAGCGTCTTCCTAAAGCTCATGCGCTTGCTGTGCAAGAGTGGTTAGAAGATCGTATATACCATAGAGACACTACGGTTACAGAAGAAGGTAAAAGTAACGACTAGATAGATGTCAGTATTAAGCGGTAAAAAAATACTTTTAGGAGTTACCGCCGGCATTGCAGCAT
>ENA-ORXC01000221-ORXC01000221.1-marine-metagenome-genome-assembly--contig:-NODE-221-length-49369-cov-7.220604_pt1 | contig 49369 bp, 54 predicted proteins | sample MGYA00237865_ERZ511478 | MGnify/ENA metagenome assembly ERZ511478
AGATACTTTGAATAGAGGTAGGTTGTTTTGCTTAAAAGATTAAAGGAAAAATCAAATGATGAAAAAGTAAGAAACACGATGAACCGGAGAATTAATTTCATTTTTGGTTTGGTTGTGTTTATATTTGCAATTATAGTACTCAGACTCGGTTACCTACAGATTGCCCAGGGTTCTCATTATAAGCAATTAATCAAAAGCGATGAGAATATCACTGTGAACGAATCTGTGCCTAGAGGTCGTATTGTAGACCGTAATGGTAAAGTATTAGTTGATAATGCCTCTAAAATGGCGATTACATATACTAGAGGTCGTAAAACCTCACAAAAAGAAATGTTAGATACAGCTAAAAAATTATCATCATTAATCAAAATGGATACTGACAAAATTACTGATAGAGACGAGAAAGACTTCTGGGTCACTTTACACCCTGAAAAAGCTAAAGCTTTAATGAAAAAAGAACAATCTCTATTAGAAAACGGTAGCATTACACAAGAACAATATGATGAACAACAAAGAAAGAAAATTGGTAAAAAACAATTAGATGACTTATCTGACAAAGATTTACAAATTTTAGCTATATACCGTGAGATGAATGCAGGTAGTACACTAGATCCGCAAACTATTAAAAATGAGGATGTAACAGAAAAAGAATACGCTGCAGTATCTCAACAATTATCTAAGTTACCTGGTGTAAATACATCTATGGATTGGGATAGAAAGTATCCATATAAAGATACGCTTAGAGGTATATTTGGCGAAGTTTCAACATCTACAGAAGGTTTGCCTAAAGAACTAACTGAACAATATTTATCTAAAGGTTATTCACGCAATGATCGTGTCGGTAAATCATATTTAGAATATCAATATGAAGATGTACTTCGTGGTAAGAAAAAACAAATGAAATATACGACTGATAAATCTGGTAAAGTAATAAAATCTGAAGTTATTAATCCAGGTTCTAGAGGACATGATTTACAATTAACAATAGACATTGATTTACAGAAAAAAGTGGAATCATTATTAGATAAACAAATTGAAAAATTACGTAGTCAAGGTGCTAAAGATATGGACAATGCCATGATAGTTGTTCAAGATCCGAAAAATGGTGACATTTTAGCTATGGCTGGTAAACAAATAAGTAAAAGCGGTAAATTAACAGATTATGATATTGGTAACTTTACTGCTCAATTTGCAGTAGGTTCATCTGTAAAAGGCGGAACTTTACTTGCCGGTTATCAAAATCATGCCATTAAAGTAGGAGAAAAAATGGTCGATGAACCATTAAAATTCCAGGGCGGTTTAACTAAACGTTCATACTTTAATAAAGATGGTCGAGTGACAATAAATGATAAAGAAGCACTTATGCATTCATCAAACGTTTATATGTTTAAAACAGCCTTAAAATTAGCTGGAGATCCATATTATTCTGGTATGCCATTACCAAACGATATTACATTAGCTGGTCAAAAGCTTCGAAAAGGTTTAAATCAAGTTGGTCTTGGTGTTAAAACAGGTATAGATTTACCAAATGAAACAAATGGTCAAATTGAACCATTAACTAATAATCCAGGTAATTACTTAGACTTATCTATTGGTCAATACGATACTTATACACCATTGCAACTTTCTCAATATGTATCAACAATCGCAAATGATGGTTATAGAATTCAACCGCATATTGGACTGTCTATACACGATTCAACTAATAAAGATGAACTAGGACCGGTAAAACGAAAAATTAAAGGTAATGTATTGAATAAAGTAAATAATTCTCAAAGAGAAATAAATGAAGTTCAAGACGGATTCAAAATGGCATTTAATGAAAAAGATGGTACCGGTTATGCTAGCTTTAAAAACACAGTTGTACCTTCAGCAGGTAAAACAGGAACAGCAGAAGTATTCCAAGATGGGGAATCTAGAGTAAACTCAACTTATATTGGTTATGCACCAATTAAAGATCCAAAACTAGCATTTTCTATTGTCTATACCAATCAACCAGTTCCACCACCTTGGTTAAACGGTGGAGACTTAGGAAGAGATGTTATCAATTATTATTTCAAAGATAAAGATAAAAATGGAGATAGCACTGAAAATAGTAGTGATAAATAATTAAAATTTAAATAAATTACAAACTATTGATACAGATTCTTAAAATTTACTTTGCAATTAATAAAGTAATTGGTATAATGTAAAGGTCGTATTTAGAAAAGGTAAGGAGGAATAATCATGCGCGTTAACGTTACATTAGCTTGTACAGAATGTGGTGAAAGAAACTACATCTCTACAAAAAACAAAAGAACAAACCCAGAACGTATTGAAATGAAAAAATACTGTGCACGTGATAATAAACAAACTTTACACCGTGAAACTAAATAATTAATTTATTTAACAAATATTCAATACCAAAAGACGAAATTCCTCAGACGGAATTTCGTCTTTTTAAATTTTATAGTCAAATATTTTATGTTTACAAAACCTCATTTTATTCAAAGCTTTTAACAAAATTTGTACAATCGCTTATTTTAATATCATTAAAAAGTTAATATCTTAGTCAACATAATGACATAAAATTAGATAAACGTTATAATATGGGGTAGTAAAAGTAGGTGAAAATTTGAGCAAAAAAAATATAAGAGCTAATATTTTAACTAAAATGAAACAGCATAATAGCATGCAGAAAAATGAGGCAGACAATTGGTTAGCCACAGAACTTATTAATTCTCAAGCATATCAAAATGCATCTTCTATAGGATTTGTGTTGTCATTGTCACATGAAGTAAATACATATCAAATGATTCAACAAGCTTTAAACGATAATAAAGAAGTATATGTACCTGAAGTTAATTATCAGACTAAAGTTATGACTTTTAAACAATTATTAAATATTAATGACATAGAAAAAGATGAAAAAGGTATTAATCATTCAGTTTCTGAATCAAATACTTCCAATCATTTAGATTTAATCGTCGTACCTGGTGTTGGCTTTAGAAAAGATGGCTATCGAATAGGATATGGAGGGGGTTACTATGATCGCTTTCTATCAAATTTCAAGACCAATACAATAAGTTTGCTATATGATTTTCAATTAACTGATTTTCAACCCGATACACACGATCAACCGGTCGATCAATTAATTATTTATAATAGCCACCAATGGAGGCATACATGAACATTAAAAAGCAATTTTGGAAAACCATTTATTACTGGATTAGGTATTTAAACTACGATGTAATTAATAGAGAAAAAGATGACCAAGAAATTTGGTTAAGTAATAAAAGAAAGAAAACAATTGTAATTTTTTCGAATCATATCACTACGACTCAGGAAATTCGGTTTGATAAAAGCAGAGTTATTGAAAATAAGGAAAATATAGAACAACTAGCTGGCTTTCAACCTCAAACAATTCTATTTTATTATTTTACTGATAAATCATTATCGACTGAATCATTAGATGAAATCTATCCGCAAAAAATAAAATTTAGAAGGATTAGTGATGAGAGGGAATTAGAACTTGCAATGCCAAATGTTATTTTATCTAAAATGATAAATCGAGAGGATTCTAAAAAGACATCTATCTTTTATAGAAACAAAGTTCTTTCATCTAATCTCTTAGATAAACATATGCAACGCTTTTCACCAGTTACATATTCCTTAATAATAATTAATATAGTCTTATGGCTATGCATGATACTTTATTTTAATCGTTTTTCTGATGTAAAATTACTTGATGTAGGTGGATTAGTACACTTCAACGTCGTACATGGTGAATGGTATCGTTTAGTTACCTCAATGTTTTTACATTTTAATTTTGAACATATACTCATGAATATGCTTTCACTTTTTATTTTTGGTAAAATAGTTGAATCGGTATTAGGTTCATGGCGTATGTTAGTCATCTATTTATTTGCAGGCATATTTGGAAATTTTGTTTCTTTATCATTTAATACCACAACGATTTCTGTTGGTGCCAGTGGTGCTATTTTTGGGCTTATTGGTTCAATTTTTGCAATTTTATATTTAAGTAAAAGCTTTGATAAAAAAGTAATTGGCCAATTATTAATAGCTTTAGTTATTTTAATCGGATTATCAATATTCATGTCTAATATTAATGTTATGGCACATTTAGGCGGATTTATTGGTGGTCTCTTAATTACCTTAATTGGTTATTATTTTACTGTTAACCGTAATATTTTCTGGATACTACTGATTATTTTATTAGTATTGTTTGTGGCAATGCAGATAAGAATTTTTAGTATTAAAGAAGATAATATTTATGATAAATTAATTCGGGATCAAATGTTATCCGGTAATTATGATGAAGCTAGAAAAATTGTAAATAAATCTATTAAAAAAGATTACGCTGATGATCAAACATATTACCTAAGCGGTTTAATTACAGCTGCTAAAAGTTCTAAAGCTGAAGCAATGGCGGAATGGGAACGTGGATTAAGGCTGTTTCCTAATTCCGGTGCATTGAATTATGAAATGGCAATTGCTAATCGTTCACTAAAAGATAAAAGTAAAGCTTTAAAATATATTAAAAAAGCTAGAAAAGCTAATCCTCAAAATGCTCAATATAAAAATTTAGAAAAAGAGTTGAGTGAGAAAAGTGACTCGTAAAATTAATAATTTCTATGATGTTTTGCAATTATTAAAAAAATATGGATATATCATCTATTTCAAAGATCCAGAAGATATGTATGAAATGATGTTACAAGAAATCAAATCTTTATACAGTTATGAATTATTAACTAAAGATGAATATCTTAAATGTATATTGATAATAAACCAAAGAAGGAATGAACATAAATGACAAAAATTATTTTAGCTGCTGATATTGGTGGGACTACTTGTAAATTAGGTATTTTTAATACTAATCTAGATAGAATTGAAAAATGGTCAATTCATACAGACACTACTGATCATACAGGAAAACTACTTTTAAAAAATATACATGAATCATTTGAAGCAAAAATTGCAGAATTAAATTACAACATGTCTGATGTAATCGGTGTTGGTATTGGAGTTCCTGGACCTGTAGATTTTGAAACAGGCATCGTTAACGGAGCTGTTAACTTACATTGGGACAACAATGTTAATGTCACTGAAATCTATCAAAATTTCATCGATTGTCCAGTGTATGTTGATAATGATGCCAATGTTGCTGCATTAGGCGAGAAACATAAAGGTGCTGGTAATGGTGCTGACGATGTTGTAACTATCACATTAGGTACAGGCCTTGGTGGAGGTATTATCTCAAATGGTGAGTTAGTACATGGTCATAATGGTTCAGGTGCTGAAATTGGCCATTTTAGAGCTGATTTCGACCAACGTTTCAAATGTAACTGTGGCAAATCAGGCTGTATTGAAACGGTTGCCTCTGCTACAGGTGTTGTCAATTTAGTTAACTTTTATTATCCAAAATTAACGTTTAAATCTTCAATTTTACAACTTATAAAAGATAATGCAGTTACAGCTAAAGCAGTGTTTGATGCAGCTAAAGAAGGTGACCAATTCTGTATCTTTATCACTGAAAAAGTAGCGAATTATATCGCTTATTTATGTAGTATTATTAGTGTTACTAGTAATCCTAAATACATTGTACTAGGTGGTGGAATGTCTACAGCTGGTTTAATTTTAGTTGAAAATATTAAAACTGAATATCGTAATTTAACGTTTAATCCAGCTCAACATGAAACAGAAATTGTACAAGCAGAATTAGGTAATGATGCAGGTATTACAGGTGCAGCAGGACTTATCAAAACATATATTTTAGATAAGGAAGGTGTAAAATAATGGCAATTGTTGACGTAGTAGTTATTCCAGTAGGCACTGAAGGGCCAAGCGTTAGTAAATACATCGCTGAAATTCAAACAAAGTTAAAAGAATTTAAAGATCAAGGTAAAATCGATTATCAATTAACACCTATGAATACACTTATTGAAGGTGATTTAAAGGATTTATTCGAAGTTGTACAAGCAATACATGAATTACCATTTGATAAAGGATTAGATAGAGTTTGTACAAATATAAGAATTGATGATCGCAGAGATAAATCTAGAAAGATGAATGATAAATTAAAATCTGTACAAAAACATTTAGATAATAGTGGGGAATAAATCATGAGAATTTCTAGTTTAACTTTAGGTTTAGTAGATACTAATACCTATTTTATTGAAAATGAAAACAAAGTATTACTCGTAGATCCATCTAGTGAATCTGATAAAATTATAAAAAAATTAAACCAAATCAATAAACCTTTAGAAGCTATTATACTGACACATGCCCATTACGATCATATTGGGGCACTTGACGATATTATAGAAAAATATAATGTACCAGTTTATATGCATAAAGAAGAATTCGACTTCTTAAATGATCCAGAAAAAAATGGTGCATCAAAATTCAAGCAATATGGTATGCCTCAAGCTATAAGCCAGGCCAAACCAAAATCACTTGATGAGGGACCAGCTCAAATTGGTGATTTTACATTTGATGTATTGCATACACCTGGACACTCACCAGGAAGTTTATCTTTTGTTTTCAAAGAATTCGCAGTAGTCGGTGACACATTATTTAATAATGGCATTGGTAGAACAGATTTATACAAAGGCGATTATGAAACTTTAGTAGATTCTATTAAAGATAAATTATTTGAATTAGATGGAGATTTACCATTATTCCCAGGCCACGGTACTTATACAACTGTTGATGATGAACAATTAAATCCATTTTTAAATGGTTAAAGTAAAACTAACACCTCCTACGTTAATATATGTAGGAGGTGTTTTTATGAAGATTCTATTTCAAGAAATAATTAATAAAGGAATTGCATATAAAGCGAGTGATATACACTTTATTCCTATGGAGCATTATGTTCATATTAAATTTAGAGTAAATGATACATTAACACCTTATGAAACACTTGATATTAATATATATCGTAAGTTATTGGTGTTTATGAAATTCCAAGCTGGTTTAGATGTTTCTACACAACAAATCGCTCAAAGTGGCCGCTATACATATAAATTAAGGTCAGTTTATTACTTACGTATTTCAACCCTTCCTTTATCAATTGGATGTGAAAGTTGTGTTATAAGAATTGTGCCTCAATATTTTCAAAGTAAAAAGGAAACATACGAGTTTAAAGATTTTAAACATTTTATGAATAAGAAGCAAGGTTTATTGCTTTTTACTGGTCCTACAGGTTCAGGTAAGAGTACATTAATGTATCAAATGGTTATGTATGCACAAAAAGAGTTAAACCTAAATGTTATTTCTATTGAAGATCCAGTTGAACAAATTTTAAAAGGTATTACTCAAATTTCTGTTAATAACAAAGCAGGTATTACTTACGCTAGTTCATTTAAAGCAATTTTAAGATGTGATCCAGACGTTATTTTAATCGGAGAAATTCGTGATGCCGAAATCGCTAAATATGTCTTTCAAGCTAGTCTAAGTGGTCATTTGGTATTAAGTACATTACACGCCAATGATTGTAGAGGGGCTTTACTTAGATTATTAGAAATGGGAGTAACAGTTCAAGAATTATCTCAAGCTATAAATTTAATTTCCAATCAACGATTAATTACAACATCACATAATCATAGACAATTAGTGTGTGAACTAATGTTTAAAAATCAAATTAATTACTTTTTTGAACATAACCAAACGATGCCAAAATCTTTTAAACGATTAGCATCAAAATTAGATGATATGACAAAAGAAGGTATTATATGTGAAACTATTGCTGATAAATATATTTAAATTCAGACAAGCCAAATGCCTAACTAAATCTGAACAATTAGATTTAGTGTATAGATTACATCAATTACTTAAACATGGATTTACTCTTTACGAATCATTTAAATTTTTAAATCTACATTTTAAATATAGAGGAGATAAATCACATGATGAAGTGTTAAATAAAATAGAACAAGGTGCAACTTGCTGGGAAGTATTTAAATACTTAGATTATTCAAGTGACATTGTTACACAAACATATTTAGCTGAAAGATTTGGAAATTTAGAACTTTCTCTATTAGAAGCTACAAGATATTTAAAAAAGCAAATACAAGTTACTCAAAATGTTTTAAAGACGATACAGTATCCTATTGTATTAATAATTACTTTTATATTAATATTAACGTTACTCAATTTTACAGTTATACCTCAATTTAAAGAATTATACCAATCTATGAATATAGAACTTTCTCCATTACAATCTATTCTTTCTTATTTTATTACAACTTTCCCTTTATTCATCATAATTTTATCCAGTGTAATATGTATATTATCTATCATATTTAAATATCGTTTTAATAAGATGACTATAGAAAATCAAATTCAATTAATGTGTCACATTCCAATTATTAAACATTATTATAAAATTTTAAAAACGTATCAATTATCAAATGAGTTTGCCCATTTTTATAGAAATGGAGTTAATTTACAGATAATCGTTAGAATTTATAAACAATCAGAGAATAATCAATTTCATCAATTTTTAGGAGACAGGTTACTCAACCAATCTTATCAAGGAGAAAATCTACCTGATATATTAAAAAAATTAAATTGCTATGAAAATGACTTGATTAAATTTATAGAACAAGGAGAAAAAAGTGGAAAACTTGATATCGAATTAACGCTATATAGTCAGATACTTATACAACAATTCGAAGCTATGGCTAAAAGACACATTAAATTCATTCAACCAGTTATCTTTTTAATATTAGGATTATTTATCGTTGCACTTTATTTAACTATTATGCTACCTATATTTGACATGTTGCAGTCAATTAAATAGTAAGGAGGACTTATAAATTGAAGATATTCAAAACACTGTTTAACAAAAAGGCATTTACATTAATTGAAATGTTACTAGTTTTATTAATAATTAGCTTATTGCTTATTCTAATTATTCCCAATATAGCTAAACAAACCGCTCATATACAAACTACTGGTTGTGACGCTCAAGTGAAAATGGTTAATAGTCAAATTGAAGCATATACTTTAAAACACAATAGAAATCCTAATACCATCCAAGATTTAATTTCTGAAGGATTTATTAAAGAAAACCAAAAAAATTGCAAATCAGGAGAAACTATTAGTATTAATAATGGCGAAGCGGTTGCAAATTAAATATTTACCATCATTTACTTATCTAGAGATGTTAATGGTTATGTTTATTCTAGCTATACTAACTGCATGTACACTTATTGGTAAAACACTATTATCAGTATCAGCTTCTAACGAAGAATTAAACATTATTCATCTGATAACTCAAATGAATTATTTAAAATCTAAAGCTATCAATGAGAAACAATCAATTTCATTAATATTTACTAACCAAACAAATTCTATAAAAGTAAAAGAAGAACATGGTTCAAAATATCAGTTGAAAATTAAAGGCGGAAAAATAGTCAATATAGCTAAGATACAATTATTAACATTTAATAAAGATGGACATATTAATAATTTTGGTTCAATAAACTTAAAAATGAAACATGGGAATTATAAATTAATATTTCACATAGAAAAGGGGCGCATAAGGTATATTAAAATATAAAATTAAGGGGAGTCTTCTATTAGATAGTTTATTGGCCTTTTTAATCATGAGTACGATTACACTTGTGTTCATGAGTTCAATTAATCATCTTATTAAAACATATCAAAATCAATTAGATTTATTAGAAATGCAAAAAGTCATTATAGTAGCCTTAAATAAATTCGATATAAAACAAATAAAGCAAGGAGTATTTATTGATCAATTTCAAGTTAGAATGTCTAAACAAACAATTTGTGTTTCAAATTGGGCGAAAAAGAAAAACTATTGTGTTAAGAAATAGGATACAAGGGTTTACTTTTATTGAAATGATTTTTGCTCTACTTATTACCATAGTAATCCTTACTTCACTACCCTTAACTATAAAACTAGTGAGTCATTATAAAGCGTTAGCTAACGAAAACAGCTCGATAGAATTTGAATTCTTTCATAGAGATTTAATAAGAGACATAAATCAAAATAATCTTAAATTATTTGTGAAAAACAAACATACATTCATTTTAAGGAATAATGAAAGTGGCGTAGAATATACATTTAAAAACAATAAAGTATACAAACAAATTAACGGCAAGGGGAATGTTACTTTATTAAATCAAGTTAATGTAGAAAAAATAATAAAGTCGAATGATAACGTAATCAAAATTATACTAAAGGTAGGAAATCCGAATTATAAACAAATTAAAACCCTCTATTTATAAGCAAAAAGCATTTATAAGTCCTTTTTTAATGATTATATTTTTCATTTATTTAACCATTATATCTTTTTATGTAAGCCAATATAGTTTAAAATTAAAGACAACACATAACTTAGAAAAAACATATCAAGAAGTTATAGTTAATAAGCTTAAAGAGGTAGATGTTGTTGCAATTAAATAAAACACCAATTATATTAATAGGCTTCATGGGTACTGGTAAAACTACAGTAGGAAGTTACATGAGAAATCAATTAAAACTTAGTTATGTGGATTTAGATCAATATATTGAACTAAAAGAACATATGACAATACCTCAAATTTTTGATGAACAAGGTGAAACACACTTTAGAGATTTAGAGTATAAATATTTAAAAGACACTTTAAATAAGTTTGATATTATTTCTACAGGTGGTGGAATAATTGAAAATCAAGCTTCTCTTGATTTATTAAAATTACAAAAAAATGTAATTTGGTTAGATTGTGACATTGAAATTGTATTTGAAAGGATTGTTAATGATCCTCATAGACCAAATGCTAATAATAAGTCACTAAATCAACTAAAAAACTTGTATTCATCAAGGATTTCAAGATATAATGAAATCGCATTCATGAAAGTGAATAGTAATCAAAATGTATCAGATATTTATCAAGAAATTACAACTTCATTAACTAGCGATTGATCAGTATTAGAGAGAATAAAAGAAAGCTTTTATCGCCGAAGGTGCAAGTAGCAATACTACGAAACTCTCAGGCAAAAGGATAATACTGTTACGCGTTCCTGGAGAATAACTTTAAACAGGGTAGCAATTGTTTTGCTACTCTGTTTTTAAATAAATATAGGGGGTTTTGACATGACAAGCGAGTTAAAAAAGACGCCATTATATCAAAATTATGTAGACAGTGGTGCTAAGATAGTAGAATTTGGTGGATGGGCAATGCCTGTTCAATTTTCAAGTATTAAAGAAGAGCACAATGCAGTTCGTTATGAAATTGGTTTATTCGATGTAAGTCATATGGGAGAAATTCAAATCCAGGGTACAGATGCTAAAGCATTTGTACAATATATTTTATCGAATGATACTAATAATCTAACTGATTCAAAAGCTCTATACACTGCTTTATGTAATGAAGAAGGCGGCATTATTGACGACTTGGTTACATATAAATTAGCAGATAATGACTATTTATTAGTTGTTAATGCCGGAAATACCGATAAAGACTTCCAATGGATTGAAAAACAATCTAAAAAATTTGATGTTGAAGTAAAAAATGTTTCTAAAGATTATGGTCAATTAGCATTGCAAGGACCAAAAGCTAGAGACTTAATTCAAAAATTAGTAGACATAGATATTTCTGAAATGGGTATGTTTGAATTTAAAAAAGATGTTCAACTTTTAAATAAAAACGTTATTCTTTCACAATCAGGTTATACAGGTGAAGACGGTTTTGAAATTTATTGTGATGCCAAAGATACTGTAGATATCTGGAATGGTTTATTAGAATACGACGTAGTTCCTTGTGGTTTAGGAGCTAGAGATACTTTAAGATTAGAAGCTGGTTTACCATTACATGGTCAAGATTTAACTGAATCAATTACTCCATATGAAGGTGGAATTGCATTTGCTGCTAAACCTTTAATTGAAGAAGATTTTATCGGTAAATCTGTATTAAAAGACCAAAAAGAAAATGGTTCAACAAGACGTACTGTTGGATTAGAAATTTTAGATAAAGGTATTGCTAGAACTGGATACGAAGTATTAGATGTAGATGGTAATCAAATTGGAGAAGTAACTTCAGGAACAAAATCTCCTTCTTCTGATAAATCAATCGCATTAGCTATTATCAATAGAGATGAGTTTGAAATGGGTAAAGAAGTACTTGTTCAAATTAGAAAAAGACAAGTAAAAGCAAAAATTGTTAAGAAGAACCAAATTGAAAAATAGAACAAAGGGGTGGACGAATTGAGTCATCGTTATATACCATTAACTGATCAAGATAAGCAAGAAATGTTAGACACTATAGGTGCAAAATCAATTGATGAATTATTTGGAGACGTTCCTTCAGATATTCTATTAAATAGAGATTTAGGCATTGGAGAGAGTGAATCTGAAACAACTTTATTAAAACGTTTAAATAAAGTTGCTAGTAAAAACGTTACAAAAGAAACTCACGCATCTTATCTTGGTGCAGGTGTTTACGACCACTATGCACCTTCTGTAGTAGATGCAATGATTTCTAGATCAGAATTTTATACTGCTTACACACCATATCAACCAGAAATTTCACAAGGCGAACTACAAGCCATTTTCGAATTTCAAACATTAATTTGTGAATTAACTAATATGGATGTAGCAAACTCTTCTATGTATGATGGTATGACTAGTTTTGCTGAAGCATGTATTTTAGCTTATAGTCACACTAAAAAGAATAAAATTGTTGTATCAAAAGGAATACATTATCAAGCATTACAAGTATTAAATACGTATGCTAAAACACGTCAAGAATTTGAAGTCGTAGAAGTAGATTTAGATGGTACTATAACTGATTTAGAAAAACTAGAACAAGCAGTTGACGATGATACTGCAGCAGTAGCTGTACAATATCCAAATTTCTTTGGTTCAATAGAAGACTTAGAGAAAATTAAAAGCTTTATAGAAGATAAAAAAGCATTATTCATTGTTTATGCAAATCCTTTAGCATTAGGTTTATTAACACCACCTGGATCATTCGGTGCTGATATAGTAGTTGGAGATACACAACCTTTTGGTATTCCATCTCAATTCGGTGGACCACATTGTGGTTACTTCGCTACTACTAAAAAACTAATGCGTAAAGTACCAGGTAGATTAGTTGGTCAAACACAAGATGATGAAGGAAACAGAGGTTTTGTATTAACATTACAAGCACGTGAACAACATATTCGTCGTGATAAAGCAACTTCAAATATTTGTTCTAACCAAGCATTAAATGCTTTAGCTTCATCTATTGCAATGTCAGCTCTAGGTAAACAAGGTATATATGATATAGCTGTACAAAACTTTGAACATGCTAACTATGCTAAACAATCATTTAAAGACGCTGGATTTAATGTTTTAGAAGGTACTTCATTCAATGAATTCGTAGTAGAATTTAATAAACCAATTACCGAAGTTAATAAAGCTTTAGCTAAGGAAGACATTATTGGTGGCTTTGACTTGAGCGTAGTTTCAAATGAATTCAATAACCATATGCTAATAGCAGTTACTGAATTAAGAACTAAAGAAGAAATCGATACATTTGTTAAGAAAGCTGGTGAAATTAATGGTAAGTAAATCAAGTCCACTTATTTTTGAAAGATCTAAAGAGGGTAGATATGCCTATTCTTTACCGCAAAGCGAAATTAACAACAATTCATTTGAATCGATTTTAGATGATAAATTTATTAGAAAAGATAAAGCTGAATTCCCTGAAGTAGCTGAATTAGATTTAGTACGTCACTATACAGAGTTATCTAACAAAAACTTCGGTGTCGACACTGGTTTTTATCCGTTAGGCTCATGTACAATGAAATACAATCCTAAAATTAATGAAAAGGTAGCAAGAATTCCTGGTTTCAGTGAAGCACACCCACTTCAAGATGAAAACCAAATCCAAGGATCTCTTGAAATTATTTATAGTTTACAAGAAGAACTTAAAGAAATTACAGGTATGGATGAAGTTACGCTTCAACCAGCTGCAGGGGCACATGGTGAGTGGACTGCATTAATGATTTTCAAAGCTTACCACCAAAATAATGGTGAAGGTCATCGTGATGAAGTTATCGTTCCTGACTCAGCTCACGGAACAAACCCTGCGTCAGCATCATTTGCTGGGTTCAAATCAGTTACCGTAAAATCAAACGAACGTGGAGAAGTCGATATTGAAGACTTAAAACGTGTTGTAAATGAAAATACAGCAGCGATCATGTTAACGAATCCTAATACATTAGGTATTTTTGAAAAAAATATTATGGAAATTAGAGAAATTGTCCATGAAGCTGGTGGCTTATTATACTATGATGGCGCTAACTTAAATGCTATTATGGATAAAGTTCGCCCAGGAGACATGGGATTTGATGCAGTTCATTTAAATCTTCATAAAACATTTACTGGTCCACATGGTGGCGGTGGCCCTGGTTCTGGACCTGTGGGAGTTGTAAAAGAATTAGCAAGTTATTTACCAAAACCAATGGTAATTAAAGAAAATGACTATTATAAATATGATAATGATATCAAAAACTCTATTGGACGAGTTAAACCATTCTACGGTAACTTTGGTATTTATCTAAGAGCATATACTTATATTAGAACAATGGGTGCAAAAGGCCTTAAAGAAGTTTCAGAAGCTGCGGTATTAAATGCTAACTACTTAAAAGCACGCTTAAATGATCATTTTGAGATTCCATATCAACAATATTGTAAACACGAATTTGTGTTAAGTGGTATTAAACAAAAACAATATGGTGTTAGAACATTAGATATGGCTAAAAGATTATTAGACTTCGGTGTACATCCGCCAACAATTTACTTCCCATTAAATGTGGAAGAAGGTATGATGATTGAACCTACAGAAACTGAATCAAAAGAGACATTAGATCATTTTGCAGATACTTTAATCCAAATTGCTAATGAAGCTAAAGACGATCCGGATAAAGTTCTTGAAGCGCCTCATACTACAATAATAGACAGATTAGATGAAACAACAGCTGCAAGAAAACCAATTCTTAAATTTGAAAATCTGCATGCTGAAAAATAATAATTATCATAGAGCTCGTTAGTGTAGCATTCCAGTACACTAACGGGCTCTTTTTACATAAAATAGAGTAAAGATAATGAGACTTTATATAAGTCTCATTATCTTTACTCCGAAATCATTTAATATTTTCATAAAAATATCAAATGACTATTTTTTGGACTTAATTTTACCAGTCCATTTTTTATAGCCGCCTTTAAGCATATAAATATCATTATAGCCATTTTTTCTTAACATACGAGCAGCACGATAGCTTGCTATACCGTTCGCATCACAAAGATATATAGGTTGATCTTTTCTTAAACCTTGGAATCTTTGTTTAAACATAGTAATTGGAATATTTCGAGCACCGTTAATGTGACCATAATCATAATCAACTTTTTCTCTCACATCAACTACTTGTGCTTTACGTAAACCTTTATGAAAATCATTTTGGTCTAATTCTTTAACAGCTCGTTTATTAAGAATTTGTTGAACGACCATATAACCAATTATTATAACTAATATAATAATTGCAATATACAAAGAGATACTCATGTTGCATCCTCCCTAATTTACCGATATTATAATTATAAGACTGTTAGAACAAATTATCAAAATATTTTTATACATTTACAGATGTTTTAATAATTTATTCGTAATTATAGGGCTATAATCAAATTTGTTACTAAAGCAATTATTAATGGGGGATTTAATCATGACAGAAACATGGAATTTTATTAACACTGGTAGTAAAGATCCATATTATAATATGGCAATGGATGAAGCACTACTTAATTTCGTTTCTAGGGGGGAAATTGATCCGGTCATACGATTTTATACATGGAATCCTGCGACACTATCAATAGGTTACTTCCAACGATTAAAAAAAGAAATAGATATTGAAAAGGTAAAAGAAAAAGGCTATGGACTAGTGAGACGACAAACTGGAGGAAGAGGTGTGTTACACGACAAAGAACTAACTTACAGTGTTATTGTTCCTGAATCACATCCTAAAATGCCTACAACTGTAACTGAAGCCTATAGAGTTATTTCTCAAGGATTATTAGAAGGCTTTAAAAATTTAGGTTTCGAAACTTATTTTGCTGTTCCTCGTTCCAAAGAAGAAAGAGAAAAATTAAAACAACCACGTAGTTCAGTTTGCTTCGATGCACCTAGTTGGTATGAACTCGTTGTTGAAGGTCGTAAAATTGCTGGAAGTGCACAAACACGACAAAAAGGCGTGATTCTACAACATGGATCTATTTTACAAGACATTGATGTAGACGAACTTTTTGACTTATTTATTTTTAAACATGATCGATTAAAAAACAAAATGAAAGAAGCATTTGTAGATAAAGCGGTAGCGATTAACGACATCTCAGAAAAGCACATAACCCTAAATGAAATGGAAGATGCATTTAAAGAAGGTTTTAAAGAAGGTTTACAAATTGAATTTAAACCATTAACACTTACCGATGAACAAATGAACGAAGTTAAAGAACTAGAAGAAAAATTCCGTTCAGATGAATGGACATATAGAAAGTAACATAATCAATAATAAAGCAGTAGTCATCATCAAATTAATGATATCAATGACTACTGCTTATTTTTAATACTATTTATTTCTTTTACGATATTTTCTTGCAGCTCGTTTATACTTTCTTTGATCTTCTGTTAAAAAGAAAAAGTAGTATATTAGATAAATAATTAACACTAAAACAGCAAAACTAATTAACATTTTAACGATTGAAAACAAAAATACGTCTAAATTCATTATCAAACCAAATGCTGCAATCGCAATAACGATATAAAACAATAAATTTTTCATTTAAATCCACCTAATTCTAATTAACTTCACTTTGTACACTAGCTAATTTTTTCTGTCCTTTATTAATTTTCTTTTTATTTTTTTCTTGATAACCTTGTTCGATGTCACTAAAGGCTGAAGTTATATTTTTATTTATCTTATTAATACTTTTTTTCGTTGATTTATCTTCACTTGTCATTGAGTCTTCATCTATATCAGATTTATATGTACTATAAGCATCGTTTAAATCAGATGTAATTGTTGATAATTTCTTTTGGATAGAGTTACTTCCTTTATTTTTAGTCACATCCGCATCTATGTCATTATACTTCTCTATAGATTTTGCAACTTTATTATAATAAGAAGAGCTTGCATTTAAATTCTTTTCTTTTTTCTTATTAGTAGCTGTTTGCTTACTATTTTCTTTATCTTTTTGTAATCCTGCAATTTTAGATTTTTGATTGCTAATATCTTGATTTAATTGCTGAATATCTAATTTTAATTGATGATTGTCATCTCTAAGTTTTGTAGTTTTATCTTCTAGTGGTGCAAGATTTTGACTACCACAACCAGCTAATAAGCAAGATGCGCCAATCACGATTATATATTTCTTCATGATTATCTCCCTAAACTAAAAACTATTATATTATTTATTGATTATGCTATCATTTTAATGTATTCAAATAAAATGTACAAACGTTATACTAATTATGGAGGTATTATATGAATAAATTAGATCAAGTTCAACAATTATTAAAATCTAAAAAACTAGATGCAATTGTCATCCTTTCAGATTACAACAGAAGATATTTATCAGAATTTACTGGTACAAGCGGGGCATTGATTATTTCATCAAACCACAAATATTTAGTTACAGATTTTAGATATACAGAACAAGCTAAAAAACAAGCTACTGAGTTTGAAATTGTAAATAGAAAAAATGATATGATTTCCGAAATCAAATCTATTCTTGAAAAAGAAAAATTAGAAAATGTAGGTTTTGAAGGTCATGAGGTGAGTTATGATACGTACCTCGAATTAAATAAAGGTATGATTACATTAATCAGTATTTCTGATGCAATTGAAAAAATTAGAGAAGTAAAATCAGAAGAAGAAATTGAAATAATTAAAAAAGCTGCACAAATCGTTGACGAAACATATGACTATATATTAACAGTTGTAAAAGCTGGTATGTCAGAACGTGAAGTCAAAGCAGCATTAGAAAGTAAAATGTTACAATTAGGAGCAGATGGCCCTTCTTTTGATACGATTGTAGCATCAGGTTATCGAGGCGCTTTACCTCATGGTGTGGCAAGTGATAAAATTATTGAGCAAGGCGATATGATCACATTGGATTTTGGCGCATATTACAAAGGTTATTGTTCTGATATAACAAGAACATTTGCGATAGGTGAACCAGATCCAAAAATGAAAGAAATTTATGATATAGTATTAAAAGCACAAATAAAAGCTATCGATGAAATTAAACCGGGATTAACAGTTAAAGAAGCAGATGCATTATCCCGTAATTACATTGAAGCAAAAGGATATGGTGAGCATTTTGGCCATTCATTAGGTCACGGTATTGGTTTAGACATACACGAAGGACCATTGCTTTCACAAAAAGCATCTGGACATCTTCAAGTTAATAATTGCGTTACGATTGAACCAGGTATTTATGTTGATGGATTAGGTGGCGTTAGAATTGAAGATGATATTTTAATTACAGAAAATGGTTGTGAAGTCTTTACTAAATGCACAAAAGACCTTATTATTTTAGAATAAGCGTGTATATTGAGGAGGAAACTGAATGATTTCAGTAAATGATTTTAAAACAGGTTTAACAATATCAGTAGATAATGGTATTTGGAAAGTAATTGATTTCCAACATGTAAAACCAGGAAAAGGCTCTGCATTCGTTCGTTCTAAATTACGTAATTTAAGAACTGGTGCTATTCAAGAAAAAACATTTAGAGCAGGCGAAAAAGTTGAACAAGCTATGATTGAAAATCGTCGTATGCAATATCTATATGCAGATGGTGATAATCATGTATTCATGGATAATGAAACATTCGATCAAACAGAATTACCAGGCGATTATCTAAAAGATGAATTAAATTATTTAAAAGCTAATATGGAAGTTCAAATTCAATCTTATGATGGAGAAGTAATTGGGCTTGAATTACCAAAAACTGTTGAATTAGAAGTTACTGAAACTGAACCAGGTATTAAAGGTGATACTGCAACTGGTGCTACAAAATCAGCTACAGTTGAAACTGGTTATACATTGAACGTACCTTTATTCGTTAACGAAGGTGACATTCTAGTAATTAATACTGGAGACGGAAGTTACATTTCAAGAGGATAGTCATCAAATTGATGTTCTTCAACACTCATAACTGTCAGAAATGATAGTTGTGAGTGTTTTTTTGCATTTTAATTAACTAAAATATTATATTGTAGGCTTGATAATTTTATAAGTATACAATATAATTGTATAAAAATACGAAAAGAGGTTTAAGTATGCGTATTAGTATTGTGGGGATTACTGGTTATTCTGGATTAGAATTAGTGCGACTTATCCATTCGCATAATCACTTAGAAGTTGTTTCTATACATGCGACTCAATCTACTGGCACTAAACTATCTGAAATCTATCCACATTTAAAAGGTATCTGTGACTTAGTAATTAAACCATTTGATGCTCGTTACATAATGAAACATGCAGATTTAGTAGTATTTGCCACACCTAGCGGAATAGCAAGTCAATTATCTTCATACTTTATTAATTATCAATTTCCAGTCGTTGATATATCCGGAGATCATAGACTGTCTCCTGATGATTACCAATTATGGTACAAGAAAGAAGCAGTTTCATTAGATATACAAGAACAATTTACATATAGTCTTCCTGAATTTTCTAATATAAAAAACCTAAAATTCATTTCAAACCCAGGTTGTTACGCAACAGCAGTAGAACTTGCACTTATACCACTAGTAAAAGATAAATTAATTCAGTTAGATTCAATCATCGTTGACGCAAAGAGTGGATTATCTGGAGCAGGTAAAAACCCAACCACTACTAGTCATTTTGTAAATATAAACAATAATTATATTACATATAAATTGAATGAACATCAGCATATACCAGAAATTCTACAAATGCTAAAAAAGTACGATAAAAATTTACAGAATATTCAATTTTCTACATCATTAATACCTGTTAATAGAGGAATTATTTCTACTATTTATTGCAAGTTAAATAGTGACATTCATCCAAGTAAAATTAAACTTAGTTATGACTCAGCATATAAAGATAAGTATTTTATACGTATAGTGAATAACATGCCTCAATTGACAGATGTGATTGGTTCAAATTTTGTAAATATTGGTTTTAAATATAATAAATCTATGAATATTTTAACAATTATGGTAGTGTTAGATAATTTAATCAAAGGCGCTTCTGGACAAGCCCTTCAAAATATTAATCTTATGTATGGGTTTGATGAAACAGAAGGTCTTCGCACTTTACCATCAATAGTGTAGTAAGGAGTAACAACATGATAGAAATCACAGGAAACATAGCAAGTCCTATTGGTTATACCGCAGATGGTATTCATTCAGGCATAAAAAAGAAAAACTTAGATTTAGGATGGATTGTGTCTGAAATACCCGCAAGTGTTGCATATGTACAAACAACTAATAAAGTTAAAGCCGCTCCCTTAATTTTAAATAATGAAACTATTCAGGCAAATGGCAAAGTACAAGCTATTATTGTTAATTCTGGTATTGCAAATGCATGTACTGGCTCTCAAGGTATGGAAGATGCTGTCTCAATGCAACAACTCACTGCTAATGCACTGAACATTAATCAAAATCTAGTAACTGTCGCATCTACAGGTGTCATTGGTAAACACTTGCCAATGGATATCATCGACAATGGGATTAGACGGTTAAATAAAAATGGTAACGCTCATCACTTTGCAAAAGCTATATTAACTACTGATTTAACTACTAAAACCTGTGTAATCACTGAAACAATTTATCAACAAAAAATAACTATGGCAGGTGTCGCAAAAGGATCAGGTATGATACATCCAAATATGGCTACGATGTTAGCGTTTATCACTTGTGATGCAAATATATCAACTGAAACATTACAGCTAGCATTACAAACTAATGTTAATAAAACGTTCAATCAAATCACAATAGATGGAGATACATCAACTAATGATTTAGTACTTGTATTATCAAATGGCTTAGCACGTAATCAAGAAATTTTACCGAACACGGAGGAATACATAACGTTTTGCAATATGTTAGAGCACGTCATGCGAAACCTTGCTATGAAAATCGCTAAAGATGGAGAAGGTGCAACCAAACTAATAGAAGTCAAAGTAATGGGAATGCCTACAGAAACATCTGCTAGAATGATTGCTAAAACAGTAGTGGGGTCTAGTTTGGTTAAATCAGCAATTTTTGGAGAAGACCCGAATTGGGGACGTATTCTCGCCGCTATAGGCTATACAGAGACAAACTTTGATGTAACAAATATAGACATTGCTATTGAAGATATACTTGTTATGACTCATTCAACTCCTGAAGCTTTTGATAAACAACAAATGCAACATCTATTAAAAAAAGATCATATTAAAATTTCTATCAATATGCATCAAGGAAATCAAAATGGAACTGCTTGGGGATGTGACCTAACTTATGACTATGTAAAAATAAACGCTTTATATACAACTTAGAGGTAATAATATGAATAAAATTATAGTAATAAAAATGGGCGGTATTGCAACAAAAAACATTACACCTGAAACAATTCAACAATTAAAAATTTGGATTAAACAACAATATAAAATTATTATCGTACATGGCGGAGGAAAAGTGATTGAAGAATTATTAATCAATGCTGGCCATACTACAATAAAAAAAGATGGTCTTAGAATAACATCACAATCAGATCTTCCTATAATAAAAGAAGCACTTTTCAATCATGTCGGGGCACAATTAACTGCATATTTAAAGAAGCAAAACATAACAGTCAATCACTTAAAAGATAAGCAACTCTCATTTATAAAAGCAGAGTATTTGAATTATAAAATATATGGTTCTGTAGGTACATCTATACAAATTAATCCAAATTATATTAATGCTCTTTTAAATAAAAATAATATCCCAGTATTAGCATCATTAGGTACTCATATAAATGGTGAATTAATCAACATTAATGCGGACCATTTAGCAACTGCCATAGCTATTTCACTAAAAGCACAAAAATTGATTCTAATGACAGATGTAAAAGGTGTCTTAGAAAACGGAAAACTTATCAATCGATTACATATAAGTGAGGTACAAACTAAAATAAAAGAAAACATTATTACTGGTGGAATGATACCTAAGATTGAAAGTGCTGTTGATACAGTAAAATCAGGGGTCAAGAAAGTTATCATAGGTGACAACTTGTTAACAGGGACAGTCATAGAGGGGAACATCTAATGAGTTATTTATTTCAAAATTATAAACGATCAAATATTGAATTCGTAAAAGCACAGGGCAATGAACTAATCGATGAAAATGGTAATAAATATCTCGATTTTTCATCAGGAATTGGTGTTACAAACTTAGGATTTCATCCACAACTTATTGATGCATTACAACAGCAAATTAACCTTATTTGGCACACGCCTAATTTATACATAAATACATTACAAGAAGAAGTTGCAAAATCGTTAGTAGATGATCAAGACTATTGTGTTTACTTTTGTAATAGTGGTGCCGAAGCAAATGAAGCAGCCATTAAATTAGCACGAAAATTCACTAGTAAACAATCTATAATTTGCTTTGAACAATCATTTCACGGTAGGACTTATGGTGCAATGTCAGCGACAGGACAATCTAAAATTAAATATGGATTTGGTGATGGTGTTCCACATTTTTCGTTTGCCAAATTCAATGATATTGAAAGTGTTAAATCATTAATTTCTAGTGATACTGCAGCAATTATGCTCGAATTAATTCAAGGTGAATCAGGTATACATCTGGCGCAATCAACATTTATTAATCAATTAAATCAGTTATGCAAAGACAACAACATATTATTGATAATAGATGAAATTCAAACTGGAATTGGTCGCACTGGAACGATATTTGCATATGAACAGTATGGTATTCAACCTGATATTATTACATCTGCTAAAGGACTAGCAAATGGTATACCATGTGGTGCTATGATGGGTCATCGTCGTTTGAGCCATGCCTTAGATTATGGTAGTCATGGATCTACATTTGGCGGAAATAAATTAGCAATGACAGTGGCTAAAGAAACCATCTCAATAGTAAAAGATAAAGAATTTTTAAATCAAATTAGTTTAAAAGGTAAAACTTTACTTGCTAAATTAAAAAAACAATTAAATGATAATCCAAATATTATAGACATCCGTGGTAAAGGGTTAATGATTGGTATTGAAACAACATTAAATATAGAACAATTAGTTAACGAAGCTCGTCGCCGAGGATTAATTGTTTTACCAGCAGGCCAAAATGTTATTCGATTACTACCTCCACTTACTATTACTTCACAACAAATTGATAAAGCAATAAGCATTTTAAATCAAATTTTCAATAAAAAATATTAAACTAACACAATAACGTGAAAGCAATCAACATACGATCTTTCACGTTTTTTATGTTTTACAAATGACTATATACGATTAATCTATTTATATTACTTATCAATTTAATCGTTGATATATCGCTCTCAATTTAAAATGAAATTAGAGGATATCTTCTCATGCTTGAATTGAGCGGTTTACTCAAGTAAAATAGACGGGTAGATGAAAACAAACTGAAGGAGTCAGTAATAATTATGAACTTTAAAGAAATAAAAGAATTAATTGAGATTCTTGATCAATCAAACTTAACTGAAATTAACATTGAAGATAACAAAGGTAGCGTAGTTAACTTAAAAAAACAAAAAGAAACTGAAATTATAACGCCACAAGTAGCACAAGCGCCAGCGCAATCAATAGCACAACCTCAACATGCTACTCAACCTGTGCAACAACCTAGTGAAGATAATCAAACTCAAGAAACAGCTTCAGACAATTACGAAACAATTAACGCACCAATGGTTGGAACGTTTTATAAATCACCTTCACCAGAAGAGGGTGCATATGTACAAGTTGGAGATAAAGTTTCCAACGATACAACTGTTTGTATCTTAGAAGCAATGAAGTTATTCAATGAAATTCAAGCTGAAATTTCAGGAGAAATAGTAGAAATATTAGTAGAAGACGGACAAATGGTAGAGTATGGCCAACCGTTATTCAAGGTGAAATAATGAAGAAAATACTCATCGCTAATCGTGGTGAAATTGCTGTAAGAATTATAAGAGCATGCCATGAGTTAGGTATTCAAACAGTTGCAGTCTATTCAGAAGGAGACAAAGACGCTTTACATACTCAAATTGCTGATGAAGCATACTGCGTCGGTCCAACCCTGTCTAAAGACTCATATTTAAACATTCCCAATATCCTATCAATTGCAACATCAACTGGTTGTGATGGCGTACATCCTGGCTATGGATTTTTAGCTGAAAATGCTGACTTTGCAGAATTATGTGAAGCATGTCAGCTAAAATTTATCGGACCTAGCTATGAATCAATCCAAAAAATGGGTATCAAAGACGTTGCGAAAGCAGAAATGATAAAAGCTAATGTACCTGTTGTACCTGGTAGTGAAGGCTTAGTTCATAATATCGATGATGCAAAGAAAGTCGCTAAGAAAATTGGTTACCCAGTCATTATTAAAGCTACTGCAGGTGGCGGCGGTAAAGGTATCCGTGTTGCTCGTGATGAGAAAGAACTTGAAACTGGATATAGAATGACACAACAAGAAGCGGAAACTGCATTTGGTAATGGCGGTTTATACTTAGAAAAGTTCATCGAAAACTTCCGTCATATTGAAATCCAAATTATTGGTGATAGTTTCGGAAATGTTATCCATTTAGGTGAAAGAGACTGTACAATTCAACGTCGTATGCAAAAATTAGTTGAAGAAGCACCATCACCTATATTATCTGAAGAAACACGCCAAGAAATGGGTAATGCAGCTATTAGAGCAGCTAAAGCTGTAAACTATGAAAACGCAGGTACAATCGAATTTATATATGACTTAAATGATGATAAATTCTACTTTATGGAAATGAATACACGTATCCAAGTTGAACACCCAGTAACTGAAATGGTAACAGGTGTTGATTTAGTTAAATTACAATTAAAAGTTGCAATGGGTGAAGCATTACCATTCAAACAAAAAGACATCAAAATTAATGGTCATGCTATTGAATTTAGAATAAATGCTGAAAATCCATATAAAGATTTTATGCCTTCTCCAGGTAAAATTACTCAGTATTTAGCACCGGGTGGATTCGGAGTAAGAATCGAGTCTGCATGTTATACTAATTATACAATTCCACCTTATTATGATTCTATGGTAGCGAAATTAATCGTTCATGAATCAACGCGCGATGAAGCTATCATGACAGGTATTAGAGCTTTAAGTGAGTATTTAGTTTTAGGAATAGATACGACAATACCTTTCCACCTAAGATTATTGAATAATGATGTATTCAGAAGTGGTGAATTTAATACGAAATTCCTTGAAAAATATAATATTATGGCTGATGACAAACAATAGGAGGTTAAAACAATGGTCAATGTTGCAGATTATTCTCATACAAATTTAGGCAAAATCGAAATTGCTCCAGAAGTTTTATCTGTTATTGCAAGTATTGCCACATCAGAAGTAGATGGCATTACAGGACATTTTGCAGAACTTAAAAATACTAACTTAGAAAAAATTAGTCGTAAAAATTTAAATAGAGATTTAAAAATAGATGCAAGAGAAGACGGTATTTATATTGATGTTTATTGTGCACTTAAGCATGGTATCAATATCTCCAAAACCGCAAATCAAATTCAAACTGCTATTTTTAATCAAATATCAACAATGGCAGCCATTGAACCACAACAAATTAATGTTCATATTACTCAAATAGTAATAGAAAAATAAATATTAACTTAAGATAGGTACTTGTTCAGAGATTTTAAAATTAAAATAATATTTCTCAACAGTACCTTGTCTTTTATAAAAACGTTTGAAGGAGTAATTTATGAGTCGTAAAGAATCAAGAGTCCAAGCTTTCCAAACTTTATTTCAATTAGAGATAAAAGATACAGATTTAACAATTAATGAAGCTATAAACTTTATCAAAGATGATTATCCAGATTTAGATTTCGATTTTATTCATTGGCTTGTAACTGGAGTTAAGGATCATGAACCTGTTTTAGATGAAAAAATAAAACCATACCTTAAAGATTGGTCACTTGAAAGATTACTAAAAACAGATCGTATCATTTTACGTATGGCAACATTTGAAATTTTGCATAGTGAAACTCCAGCAAAAGTAGTCATTAACGAAGCCGTAGAACTAGCTAAGCAATTTAGTGATGACGACCATTATAAATTTATCAATGGTGTATTAAGTAATATAAACTAATAAAATTGAGTGATAATTATGACTGATTACTTAACAGTTTCAACATTAACCAAATATATTAAATACAAATTTGATCAAGATCCACATTTACAATCAGTTCTAATCAAAGGCGAGTTATCCAATTTCAAAAAACATTCTAGCGGCCACTTATATTTTAATGTGAAAGATAAAGAAAGTGTCATAAGTGCAATGATGTTTAAAGGTAGTGCGTCAAAACTTAACTTCGAACCTAAAGAAGGCGACGAAGTTTTATTAGAAGCACGAGTCTCTGTTTATGAGCGTAGAGGTAACTATCAAATTTATGTTAATAAGATGCAGTTGGATGGAATAGGCAATTTATATCAAAAATTAAAAGAACTCAAAAAGAAACTTTCAAAAGAAGGTTATTTTGATAATAGTAATAAAAAATCTATTCCTAAATTCCCTAAGAAAATTGCGGTATTAACGGCAAGTACAGGAGCAGCTATTAGAGATATACATTCAACAATTAATAGTAGATATCCTTTAGTTGAACAAGTACAAATAAGTACCCTGGTACAGGGACAACAAGCAAAAGAAGACATTATAGAGAAAATTAAATATGCTGATAGTCTTGATGTTGATACAATTATAGTTGGTCGTGGCGGTGGTTCCATTGAAGATTTATGGAACTTCAATGAAGAAGAAGTTGTTAAAGCAATCTTCGAATGTGAAACACCTATTATTTCTGCAGTTGGACACGAAACAGATTTTACATTAAGTGATTTTGTAGCGGATGTACGCGCTGCAACGCCAACTCAAGCTGCTGTCATGGCAACGCCAGACCAGTATGAATTATTGCAACAAATCAAACAATATCAATTCACATTAACTAGACACATTAAACAATATGTCGAACAGCAAAAGAAACATCTTGAGCATTTGTCATCATATTATAAATTCAAACAACCATCTTTATTATATGATCAACAAATTCAAAAAAGAGACGATTTAGAAAAGCAATTAAAACAAAAATTAACGATTAAATTAGAACAACAACAACATCAACTCAATTTATTAAAGCAACGATTTAATCCTAAACACTTACAAACATCTATTATTAGAAATCAGCAACAAAATGATCAATTCAAATCTCGTCTGTCACAAAAGATGAATTATGATTTAACTCAATATAAAAAAGAACTTAAATCTAAGCTAGAACAACTTAATCAGTTAAGTCCAACAAATACGATGTTACGTGGTTACGCTATTGTTAATAAAGATGACAATGTTATAACTAGTACTAAAGATATGTCTGAAAATGATGACATAGTATTAACTATGAAAGATGGTCAAGTCGACGCCATTGTTAAGAAAGTAAGGTGTAATGATGAGTAAAGAAAAACAAAGCTTTGAAGAAATGATGCAAGAATTAGAAAGTATCGTACAAAAATTAGATAATGAAACCGTCTCATTAGAGGAATCTTTAGATTTATATCAAAGAGGAATGAAACTATCTACAGCGTGTGACTCAACATTAAAAGATGCCGAGAAAAAGGTAAACAAATTAATGCAAGAGGAAAACGAGGAGCAAGATAATGAAGAATCTACAAATGAATGATTTAATTAATGAGATTAATATCGCTCTAAAAGAAACTATTCCACAGTCGAATCTAAATACTGATTTAGAGGAAAGTATGCTTTATTCACTTAATGCAGGCGGCAAAAGACTCCGTCCAGTTCTCTTACTTCTTACATTAGATATGTTAGAGGTAGATTACCAAAAAGGAATGCAAACTGCTTTAGCATTAGAAATGATTCATACATATTCGCTTATTCATGATGATCTTCCAGCGATGGATAATGATGATTACCGTAGAGGTAAACTAACAAATCATAAAGTATTTGGCGAATGGAAAGCAATTTTAGCAGGTGACGCACTTTTAACAAAAGCTTTTGATCTAGTATCGAATGACACAAATATAAACGATACAACTAAAATCAAAGTCATCCAACGTTTAGCATATGCTAGCGGACATTTAGGTATGGTCGGTGGACAAACTCTTGATATGCAAAGTGAAGACAAAGCAATAGATTTATCAACTTTAGAAGCAATTCACCGAACAAAAACAGGTGCACTATTAACTTTTGCAATTATGAGTGCAGTAGATATTGCTCATACTGACGAACAAACTTCAGAAATGTTAAACGAATTTAGTGATCATTTAGGATTAATGTTCCAAATTAAAGATGATTTATTAGATATCTATGGTGACGAACAAAAATTAGGTAAAAAAGTTGGTAGTGATTTAGAAAATGATAAAAGTACGTATGTATCACTATTAAATAAAGACGGTGCAGAAGAAAAGTTAAATTATCATAAAAATGAAGCACTTAAATCTTTAGAAAATATTAATGATAAATATGATACTTCTAACTTAAAACAAATCGTAGAATTATTTTACAATCGAGATCACTAAACCATTTAGTACTTATAATAATTTTTCAATAAGAGGTTAACAGAAATTACATTCAATTTTTGTTAACCTTATTTTATGTTTTAATTAGAATCTCACTGTCGTTATACAATAAATATTCACTATATTTCTAAAATGCATATAATTAACTATTAATTAATTTATCTTCAATTGTTATTACATCATTATCATCATGCCTATTGAACTTAATTTATAGTAGTATTTCGAATGGTGATGAGTAGTAGATATGAAATGCATATGTTAAAATAATTGTATAAATATTCGTAACTAGAGGTGTTAATTTTGCCAAAGAAATCTGTAAGACATATAAAGATTAGAGAAATTATTTCGAATGAACAAATTGAAACACAAGATGAATTAGTAAAACGTTTAAATGAATACGAACTTAATGTAACACAAGCAACTGTTTCACGAGATATTAAAGAACTACAATTGATCAAAGTTCCTGCTGCTTCAGGTCAATACGTATATAGTTTACCAAATGATCGTAAATATCATCCTTTAGAAAAATTAGGAAGATATTTAATGGATTCATTTGTAAATATAGAAGGAACTGGTAATCTTCTTGTACTCAAAACATTACCAGGAAACGCTCAATCTATAGGCGCAATTTTAGACCAAATTGATTGGGAAGAAGTATTAGGAACAATTTGTGGTGATGATACTTGCCTTATTATTTGTCGTAATGAAGAAGCAAGTGAAGAAATTAAAACTAGAATTTTCAATTTATTATAAGGATGCGATGAATTTATGTTACAAACCTTATCAATAAAACAATTTGCAATCATCGATGAATTAGAAATTCAATTTTCAGATGGTTTAACTGTTTTAAGTGGTGAAACTGGTGCAGGTAAATCAATCATTATCGATGCAATTGGTCAACTCATTGGTATGCGAGCTTCATCAGATTATGTTAGACACGGTGAAAAGAAAGCTATAATTGAAGGTATTTTTGATATCGATAACAGTAAAGATGCAATTCATGTCCTACAAAATCTAAATATTGATATAGATGAAGATTTTTTATTAGTAAAGAGAGAAATTTTTAGCTCAGGTAAAAGTATTTGTAGAATTAATAATCAGACAATAACTTTACAAGATTTAAGAAAAGTGATGCAAGAATTATTAGATATTCATGGCCAACATGAAACACAATCTCTATTAAAGCAGAAGTATCACTTACAGTTACTCGATGATTATGCTGGTGACCAATATAGTCAGTTACTTTCAGAATATCATAGTGTATTTAATCAATATAAAGCTAAACGTAAAGAGCTAGAGGAATTAGAATCAGCTGACCAAGCGTTATTACAAAGATTAGATTTAATGAAATTCCAATTAGAAGAGATATCTGAAGCTTCATTAAAAGAAGGTGAAGTTGAACAGTTAGAAACAGATATTAAAAGAATACAAAACTCAGAAAAATTAAGTCTTGCTTTAAATAATGCGCATTTAACACTAACTGATGAAAATGCTATCACTGATCGATTATACGAATTAAGCAATTTTCTAAATGAAATTAATGATATTGTTCCAGATAAATATGTAAAATTAAAAGAAGAAGTGGATCAATTTTACTATACTTTAGAAGATGCAAAACATGAATTATACGATGAAATGACAAATACAGAATTTGATGAGCAAATGTTAAATGAACTAGAATCGCGTATGAATTTACTTAATAATCTAAAAAGAAAATATGGTAAAGATATTTCTGAACTCATCGCATACCAAGGTAAATTAGAAAATGAAATAAGTAAAATTGAAAATTATGAAGAAAGTACTTCTCAATTACGCGAAGAAATTAACGATTTATATAAACAAGTGATTAAAATAGGTAAATCTTTATCAGGAGAAAGACGAAAAGTTGCAAGAGAATTAAGAGACCACATCGTCGCAGAAATTCAAAATCTCCAAATGAAAGACGCAAATCTTGAAATATCTTTCAAACCCTTAGATGAACCTAATATCGAAGGTATAGAATTTGTAGAATTTTTAATCAGTCCTAACAAAGGTGAACCTCTAAAAAGCTTAAATAAAATAGCTTCAGGAGGAGAATTATCTAGAATTATGTTAGCGTTAAAAAGTATATTTGTTCAATCTAGAGGACAAACTGCTATTTTATTTGATGAAGTTGATTCTGGAGTATCTGGTCAGGCAGCCCAAAAAATGGCAGAAAAAATGCGTGATATTGCTGAATATATTCAAGTTATATGTATTTCTCACTTACCACAAGTTGCAACAATGAGTGATCATCATTTACTTATTTCTAAACAGACAACAGAAGATCGTACGACGACTCAAGTAAAAGAATTAGAAGATGATGATAGAATTGATGAAGTTGCACGTATGATTTCGGGAGCTAGCGTAACTGATCTTACCCGAGAAAATGCAAAAGAAATGATTGCTCAAAATCAAAGAAAATCATAAACTTTGAAATTTCTTTTAAACAAATAATGTGTTTAGTCACTTTTTATTCAAAAAAATGAACATTTTAGAATTTCTAAAATGTTTTAACTGATGTAAAATATTAAAGTATTGTTTTATATGAGAAAACGTTAGATAGTTAATAACAATTTATATGAGAATATTCAATATCACATGTATATTGAATTTCTCTATACATAGAGTTAGGAGTAAGCAAATGTCTGAAAAACAATATGATTTAGTAGTACTCGGTGGAGGAACTGCTGGTTATGTGGCAGCAATTCGTGCATCACAACTTGGTAAGAAAGTTGCAATTGTAGAAAAGTCTCTTTTAGGTGGTACATGCTTACATAAAGGTTGTATCCCTACAAAATCATTACTAAAATCTGCAGAAGTCTTCCATACAGTGAAACACGCTAAACAATTTGGGATCGAAGTTCCTGAATATAGCCTTAATTATGAACGAATATTAGAAAGAAAAGACGAAATTGTCAATCAAATGTATCAAGGTGTACAACATTTGATGAAACAAAACCATATCGACATTTATAATGGAACTGGACGCATATTAGGTGAGTCTATCTTTTCACCACAAAGTGGAACTATCTCAGTTGAATTTGAAGATGGCGAAAATGAAATGATTCCTAATCAATTTGTATTAATAGCTACCGGTTCAACTCCTTCAGAATTGCCATTTTTACAATTTGATCATCAAGTTATTTTATCTAGCGATGATATCTTAAAAATGGATCAATTACCTAATAGTATAGCTATTATAGGTGGGGGCGTAATTGGATTAGAATTTGCCTCATATTTAACTGATTTAGGTGTTTCAGTTACCGTAATTGAGGCTAATGAGCGTATTTTACCGAATGAAAGTAAACAAATTGCTAAAACAATTAAGAATGAGCTCGAAAATCGAGGAACTAAGTTTTTTGAAAATGTTGCCTTAGATAATCAAAGTGTTTCTATTAATGATGAAACTAATGAAGCAACAATTAAAATTAATGATGAACAAATCACTGTTGAACGTATCCTATTATCAGTTGGTAGAAAGCCTAATACAACTGATATTGGACTTAATAATACTAAAATTAAGACAACAAAATCTGGTCACATTATTACGAACCAATATCAACAAACTGAAGATAAACATATATATGCAGCAGGTGATTGTATTGGTAAACTTCAGCTTGCTCATGTTGGTTCTAAAGAAGGAATAGTGGCAGTTGAACATATGTTTGATAATGCTCCACTTCCAGTTAATTATGATTTAATGCCAAAATGTATTTACACTTATCCTGAAATTGCATCAATTGGTAAAAATTTAGAACAAGCTAAAAATGATAATATTAAAGCCAAGAATTTTAAAGTATCTTTTAAAGCAATTGGGAAAGCCATGATTGATTCAATTGATAATCGAAATGGATTTTGTGAAATCATTATTGATCAAGAACAAGATGAAATTATTGGACTAAATATGATAGGTCCACATGTAACTGAGTTAATTAATGAAGTATCATTACTACAATTTATGAATGGGTCTTCATTAGAACTCGGATTAACTACACATGCCCATCCATCACTTTCTGAAGTATTGATGGAACTTGGACTAAAAGTTGAAGACAGAGCAATTCACGTATAATTAGGGAGGAAATGACATGATTGACTATAAGTCAGCAGGCCTTACAGAAGAAGACCTAAAAAATATGTATAAATGGATGGATCTTGGCAGAAAACTGGACGAAAGACTTTGGTTACTCAATAGAGCTGGGAAAATTCCTTTCGTTGTTAGTGGTCAAGGACAAGAAGCAACTCAAATAGGAATGGCTTACGCTATGAAACAAGGTGATATATCTTCTCCTTATTATAGAGATTTAGCTTTCGTAACATATATGGGTATTACACCTTTAGATACGATGTTAGCTTCTTTCGGTAAAAGAGATGATGTTAATTCAGGTGGTAAACAAATGCCATCCCACTATAGTCACAGAGAAAAGGGGATTTTATCACAAAGTTCACCCGTGGCTACTCAAATACCACATTCAGTTGGTGCAGCTTTAGCTTTAAAAATGGACAACAAACAAAATATAGCAACTGCAACAGTTGGTGAAGGTAGTTCAAACCAAGGTGATTTTCATGAAGGTTTAAATTTTGCAGGTGTACATAAATTACCTTTTGTTTGTGTCATTATTAATAACAAATATGCTATTTCTGTTCCAGATTCTTTACAATATGCTGCTAAAAATCTATCAGATAGAGCAATAGGTTATGGTATGCATGGAGAACAAGTTGATGGTAATGATCCAATAGCTGTATATAAAGCGATGAAAGAGTCACGTGATCGCGCACTTAACGGAGAAGGTACTACACTAATCGAAGCCGTAACTTCTCGAATGACTGCTCATTCATCTGATGATGATGATAAATATAGAACACAAGAAGAACGTGATGGATTAAAAGAAGCAGATTGTAATATTCATTTTAAAAACCATTTATTAGATTTAGGAATTATTGATGACGCTTGGTTAGCAGAAATTGAAGAGGAGCATAAACAAATCATTAATCATGCTACTAAAGCTGCTGAAGAAGCACCATATCCTTCTGTAGAAGAAGCTTATGCCTATGTTTATGAAGAAGAAGGGAGTATCAATCATGACTAAGATGACTTATTTAGACGCGATTCGCCAAGCTCAAGATGTAGCTATGGAAAAAGACCAAAATACTTTTATTCTTGGAGAAGATGTTGGTAAAAAAGGTGGCGTATTCGGTGCTACTCTTGGTCTACAAAGTAAATATGGTAAAGAACGCGTCATTGATACACCTTTAGCAGAATCTAATATAGTTGGTACAGCTATTGGTGCTGCAATGTTAGGTAAACGTCCTATTGCAGAGATTCAATTTGCCGACTTTATTTTACCTGCAACAAACCAAATTATTAGTGAAGCTGCAAAAATGCGTTATCGTTCAAATAATGATTGGCAATGTCCAATTACTATAAGAGCGCCTTTTGGTGGTGGCGTGCATGGTGGTTTATACCATTCACAAAGTATTGAAAGTATTTTTGCATCAACACCAGGTTTAACAATCGTTATCCCTTCATCTCCATATGATGCTAAAGGATTATTATTGTCTTCAATTGAATCAAATGATCCAGTACTTTTCTTTGAACATAAAAAGGCATATCGTTTCTTAAAAGAAGAAGTACCAGAAGAATATTATACAGTTCCTTTAGGTAAAGCTGATGTAAAACGTGAAGGTGATGATATCACTGTATTTTGTTATGGTTTAATGGTTAATTATTGCTTACAAGTTGCCGATATTCTTGCAGAAGATGGTATCAATGTAGAAGTTGTTGATTTAAGAACTGTTTATCCATTAGATAAAGAAACAATCATTGATCGTGCTAAGAAAACAGGAAAAGTACTACTAGTAACTGAAGATAACTTGGAAGGTAGCGTAATGTCAGAGGTTTCAGCTATTATTGCTGAAAATTGCTTATTCGAATTAGATGCACCAATCATGCGTTTAGCAGGTTCTGATGTACCATCAATGCCATTCTCTCCAGTATTAGAAAACGAGTTAATGATGAATCCAGAAAAAATACAAGCGAAAATGCGAGAACTCGCAGAATTTTAAGGAGGCTTAATAATGGATATCAAAATGCCAAAACTAGGCGAGAGTGTACATGAAGGTACTATAGAACAATGGCTAGTATCTGTTGGCGATTATGTTGAAGAATATGAACCGTTATGTGAAGTAATTACTGACAAAGTAACTGCTGAAGTGCCTTCTACTGTTGCAGGTACAATTACTGAAATAGTTATTAGCGAAGGTGAAACAGTAGAAATTAATACTGTTATTTGTAAAATCGATTCACCTAATGAAAATAATGTAGAAAATACTTCTAATGATAATCAACAACAAGAGAAAACTGAAAACACTCAAGTAAATCATCAAGATACACAATCTAGTGTCCAACAAAACTCGACATCAAAAGAAAACTCAGACAAATCTAAAAATAATGGTCGATTTTCACCAGTAGTATTTAAATTAGCTTCTGAAAATCAAATCGATTTATCACAGGTTACGGGTACAGGTTTTGAAGGTAGAGTTACAAAAAAAGATGTATTAGCTTATATTAATAATCCAACTGAAAATCAAACTAATAACAATCATGCACAACCACAAAATGAACCAAAATCAACTACTATACCTAATCATTCACAAGATCAAATCGAATCTACTCAAAATGCAATGCCAGTGAATGGTGTGCGTAAAGCGATTGCTCAAAATATGGTTACAAGTGCTACTGAAATTCCACACGGTTGGATGATGATTGAAGCTGATGCAACTAACCTAGTGAAAACTAGAAATCACTTTAAAAATAGCTTTAAGAAAAATGAAGGTTATAATCTTACATTCTTTGCTTTCTTTGTAAAAGCAGTAGCGGATGCATTAAAAGCTTATCCAATGTTAAACAGTAGTTGGAATGGTAACGAAATTAAAATTCATAAAGATATTAATATTTCTATAGCAGTAGCTCATGAAAATAAATTATTCGTTCCAGTCATTAAACATGCTGACGAAAAATCAATTAAAGGTATAGCTAGAGAAATTAATGAACTTGCTCAAAAAGCTAGAGATAACAAATTAACACAAGAAGATATGCAAGGTGGAACATTTACAGTGAATAACACTGGCTCATTCGGCTCAGTATCTTCTATGGGTATTATTAATCATCCTCAAGCTGCTATATTACAAGTTGAATCAATCGTTAAGAAACCTGTAGTTATCGATGATATGATTGCAATTAGAAGCATGGTTAATTTATGTATTTCTATTGATCATAGAATTTTAGATGGCTTACAAACTGGTCAATTTATGAATCATATTAAGCAACGTGTTGAACAATATACTGTAGAAAATACAAATATTTATTAAATTTACTATATAGTTAAATCTATACAATAACATTACCGTTCATAAGGTCGGAATGATTAAAAGATATTTAGATTTATAAAGTAAGAGAAAATTCAACTATAAGATTAGGCATAAATGCTTTCATATGTTAGAAAGTATTTATGCCTATTATCATATAGGTTAATCAAGCATGTTGAAGTATGTAACTATAATTAGTAAAATAAAGACAGTAAATTTTAAAAATGAAAGGTGATTCTAATTTATGGATTTAAATTTTGATTTATATATGAATGGGGTCGTAGATCAAGCTAGAAATGAAATTGAAGAAGCTGGTTATGAACAATTAACTACAGCAGACGAAGTAGATAAAGTTTTAAAACAAGATGGCACAACATTAGTTATGGTTAATTCTGTATGTGGTTGTGCGGGTGGTATTGCTCGTCCTGCAGCTACACATGCACTTCATTATGATAAATTACCTGATAGACTCGTAACAGTGTTTGCTGGTCAAGATAAAGAAGCAACACAACAAGCAAGAGATTATTTTGAAGGTTATGCACCATCAAGTCCTTCTTTCGCACTTATTAAAGATGGTAAAATCACTGAAATGATTGAACGTCATCAAATCGAAGGACATGATGTAATGAATGTCATTAGTCAATTACAAGGATTATTTGATCAATATTGTGAAGAAAGATAAGAGGTCATAATTAGATGCTCAAGTTAAATCCTTATAAGATTGGATTTAGAACACTCAAGACAGCTGTTGGTATGACACTAGGCGTTATTATTTGTAAATTACTAGGCCTTGATAATTATGCTTCAAGTGCGATCCTAGTAGTTCTTTGTATAAAACATACAAAAATGCATTCTTTAACTGCTATTATTTCACGTTTAGTATCTTGTTTATTAATATTATTTTTAGGTTCTGCAATATTTTCCATACTTGGACAACACGCAATTGTGTTAGGTTTAATAGTATTGCTATTTATACCGTTAACAGTTGTATTGAATGCACAAGAAGGTGTCATTACAAGTTGTGTTATTTTATTACACGTTTTTAATGCTAAAACAATCGATGGACATCTTATAATAAATGAAATACTATTACTCATTGTTGGGCTAGGTATAGCATTTATTATGAACTTAATGATGCCAAGTTTTGATAAAACATTAAAACGCTATAAAAATGACATTGAACACCAAATCACCGATGTATTTATTGCATTTGACAAAGCTTGCAAACAACAAAACCATGACCTAAATATAACGTTCGAACCACTGGTTTTAAATATTAAAAAAGCAAAATCTTTAGCTTTTAGAGATGTTAAAAACCACTTCGTGAGAAATGAAAACTCATATTATCATTATTTTGATATGCGAGAAGAACAAGTTGAATTATTAAAACGAATGAAATTTTTAATAGAAAATATTCAAACTAAAGATCCTATTTTAGAGCATATTTCACAATTGCTTTGTGAAATTGGTCATAACGTCAATAGTAATGATTATACTGCTTTAAGATTACATTCCTTATATGAAATACGACTATCATTAGATGAATTACCTTTACCAACATCACATCAAGCACTCAATTCACGTGCTAATATCATTCAGTTGTTAAATGAATTAGAAGAATATTTGAATATTAAATCTCACTTTGGTTCATTAAAAATGCATAGTGAAATTAAGAACTTCGCATAAAAACTAATAAGTATATTAAAAAATAGCCAGTGGCATTTATGCCACTGGCTACTTCTATTAAGAACATCTTTTAATATCAGATTAATTCATCATAGGAACTAAACTTGTAAGTAGTAGTGCTAAAACTACAGCAACTAACATAACAATAATAATAATACGTAAAACTTTATTCATCATAAGGTGTTCCTCCAATTGCCTAATACATATTAAATTGTGTCTTAATTTAATACGAAATCTAATTATAAGATAACATTATATGATTTAAATCGAGAATGCAATCAATTTATTTTTGATATATTCAGAATTCAGTTAAACTATAGTTATATGATTAAGGGGGAATATTAAAGATGAATAAAGAACGTCTCTTAAATACATTTTTAGAATTAGTAAAAATTGACTCAGAAACTGGACATGAACAAGTCATCCAACCCATTTTAAAAGAGAAATTTGAATCACTTGGTTTAGAGGTTAAAGAAGATCAAGCAAGTGAAACAGAAGGATTAGGTTCTAACAATCTTGTTTGTACATTAAGAAGTAATTTATCAGATAAAGATGTTCCGAAGTTGTATTTTACAAGCCATATGGACACAGTTGTGCCAGGAATTAAAGTTCAACCTAATGTAGCGGATGATGGCTATGTATACTCAGATGGAACAACAGTTTTGGGGGCTGATGATAAAGCAGGTTTAGCCGCTATTATAGAGGCAATCACTACAATTAACGAACAAAATTTATCACATGGACAAATCCAATTCGTTATTACTGTAGGTGAAGAATCAGGATTACTTGGTGCCCAAGCACTAGATACTTCTTTATTAGATGCTGATTTTGGCTATGCAATTGATGCGAGTGTTGACGTTGGAACTACAGTTGTTGGTGCGCCAACACAAATGAAAATCAACACAACGATAAAAGGGAAAACCGCACATGCTAGTACGCCAAAAGAAGGTATAAGCGCTATAAATATTGCAGCTAAAGCGATTAGTAAAATGAAACTTGGTCAAATTGATGACTTAACAACTGCTAATATAGGTAAGTTTCATGGTGGTTCTGCTACTAATATAGTGGCTGATGAAGTTGTTATAGAGGCAGAAGCACGTTCACATAATGACCAAAGTATTGAACAACAAGCTCAACACATGAAAGATACTTTTGAACAAACTGCAAGTGAACTTGGAGGTCAAGCTCAAGTAGAAATCGAGAAAAGTTATCCTGGTTTCAAAATTAGTGATGATGCCGAAGTAACTAAATTTGCCAAAGCAAGTGCAATTAGTTTAGGTCTCAAAGGTGATACAGTTATTTCTGGTGGCGGATCAGATGGTAGTATAATTAACACTTATGGAATACCGTCTGTCATTTTAGGTGTTGGTTATGAAAATATCCATACTACTAGTGAAAGAATAGCAGTAAAAGACCTTAATTTATTAACAAATCAAGTTCTAAAAATAATTGAACTCGTAGCAGAATAGCACGGTCAATTTAGTGAAGTAAATACTTAATTTGTGATACAATACTATTGAAATATTCGAATAAGAGAGGTAAGTAATATGACACAACAAATAGGTGTAGTAGGTTTAGCCGTAATGGGTAAAAACCTTGCATGGAACATCGAATCACGTGGTTACAGTGTATCTGTTTATAACCGTTCAAGACAAAAAACAGATGAAATGGTAGAAGAATCAAAAGGAAAAAGTATCCACCCAACATATTCATTAGAAGAATTTGTTAATTCTTTAGAAAAACCCCGTAAAATTTTATTAATGGTTAAAGCCGGACCTGCTACTGATGCAACAATAGATGGTTTATTACCTTTATTAGATGACGATGATATTCTTATTGATGGCGGTAATACTAACTATCAAGATACAATCCGTCGTAATAAAGCTTTAGCTGAAAGTGGTGTTAACTTTATTGGTATGGGTGTATCTGGTGGAGAAGTTGGTGCCTTAACTGGTCCTTCATTAATGCCAGGTGGACAAGAAGATGCATATAATAAAGTTAGTGATATCCTTGATGCTATTGCAGCAAAAGCTCAAGATGGCGCTTCTTGCGTAACTTATATTGGACCAAATGGTGCTGGACACTATGTAAAAATGGTTCATAACGGTATTGAATATGCAGATATGCAATTAATTGCTGAAAGTTATGCAATGATGAAAGACTTGTTAGGTATGAGTCATAAAGAAATTTCTCAAACTTTCAAAGATTGGAATGCAGGAGAACTTGAAAGTTACTTAATTGAAATTACTGGTGATATTTTCACTAAATTAGATGAAGATAACGAACCTTTAGTTGAAAAGATTCTAGACACAGCTGGTCAAAAAGGTACTGGTAAATGGACTTCTATTAACGCATTAGAATTAGGTATTCCATTAACAATTATTACTGAATCAGTATTTGCTCGTTTCATCTCATCTATCAAAGAAGAACGTGTAAATGCATCAAAATCACTAAATGGTCCAACTGCTTCATTTGATGGTGATAAACAACAATTCTTAGAAAAAATTAGAAAAGCTTTATACATGAGTAAGATTTGTTCATACGCACAAGGTTTTGCTCAAATGAGAAAAGCAAGTGAAGATCATGAATGGAATTTAAAATTAGGCGAGCTTGCAATGATTTGGAGAGAAGGTTGCATTATTCGTGCTCAATTCTTACAAAAAATTAAAGATGCCTATGATAACAATCCAAACCTTGAAAACTTATTATTAGATCCTTACTTCAAAAATATCGTAACAGATTATCAAGACGCTTTAAGAGACGTTGTTGCAACAGGAGTTAAAAATGGTGTTCCAACACCAGGTTTCTCTGCAAGTGTAAACTATTACGATAGTTATCGTTCAGAAGATTTACCTGCTAACCTTATCCAAGCACAACGTGACTACTTCGGTGCTCACACTTATGAACGTAAAGATCGACAAGGTGTATTCCATACACAATGGGTTGAAGAAGAATAAATAAATTATTTTAACGTCTTACATACATATGTAAGGCGTTTTTTATAATCTTTTTATTACTCCCAAAGATATAAGTAACTGATTTACTATATAAAATAAATATTTTGACGACGTTTCATTTTAAAGATAAAATAATTACTAAAGAAACCGGTTTCATTACAAAATATTAATAGAGGTGTGTTTTCAAATGACAAAAAATTGGTGGAAAGAGGCAGTAGCATATCAAGTATATCCAAGAAGTTTCAAAGATAGTAATAATGATGGTATCGGGGATTTACCAGGTGTTATTGAGAAATTAGATTACTTAAAAGACCTAGGCATTGATGTCATTTGGTTAAGCCCAATGTATAAATCTCCTAATGATGATAATGGGTACGATATTAGTAACTATCAAGATATAATGGATGAATTTGGTACAATGGATGATTTTAATCGTTTATTGGAAGGAGTTCATCAAAGAGGTATGAAATTAATACTTGATTTAGTTGTTAATCATACTTCTGATGAGCATCCATGGTTTATCGAATCTAAATCAAGTAAGGACAATCCTAAACGTGATTGGTACATTTGGGAGGACCCGAAAGAAGATGGCTCCGAACCAAATAACTGGGAAAGCATTTTTAACGGGTCAACTTGGGAATATGATGAGCATACTGGGCAATACTATTTCCATCTATTTAGTAAAAAACAACCAGATTTAAATTGGAATAATAAAGAAGTAAGACAAGCTGTATTCGATATGATGAATTGGTGGTTTGAAAAAGGTATCGACGGCTTTAGAGTTGATGCTATTACGCATATTAAGAAAACATTTGAAGCAGGTGATTTACAAGTACCAGAAGGTAAAACTTACGCGCCGGCATTTGATGTAGATATGAACCAACCTGGTATTCAAGATTGGTTACAAGAAATGAAAGATGAATCATTATCTTAATACGATATTATGACTGTTGGAGAAGCAAATGGTGTAACACCAGATAATGCCGATGAATGGGTTGGCGAAACTAATGGTAAATTTAATATGATTTTCCAATTTGAACATCTAGGTTTATGGAGTACAGGAGATTCACAATTTGATGTTACTGCTTATAAAAATGTATTAAATCGTTGGCAAAAACAACTAGAAGGTAAAGGTTGGAACGCGCTCTTTATTGAAAATCATGACCAACCTCGTCGTGTGTCCACATGGGGTAATGATAGTCAATATTGGTACGAATCTGCCACTAGCCATGCTGTTGTCTATTTCCTTCAACAAGGCACGCCGTTTATTTATCAAGGTCAAGAAATTGGTATGACAAATTATCCATTCGAAAGTATAGAAACATTTAATGATGTTGCAGTTAAAAACGAATACCAAATCGTTAAAGAAAATGGTGGAGATGTTAATCAATTATTAGATAAGTATAAAATGGAAAACAGAGATAATTCACGTACGCCTATGCAATGGAATAGCAATAATTATGCCGGATTTACCAATGTAGAACCATGGTTCCCAGTCAATCCAAATTATAAAGAAATCAACGTTGCTGACCAATTAGAAGATGAAAATTCTGTTCTAAATTTTTATAAATCATTAATTCAATTAAAAAAATCAGCTGATATTTACACATACGGTCAATTTGATTTAATTGATGCTGATAATCCAAATATATTTGCTTATACTAGAACGCTTGATAACGAAAAAGTATTAATTGTTGGTAACTTAACTGATAAAGAAAGTAAACTTAATTTAGATGACGACATCAAAGTATTCGATATATTACTTCACAATTATGATACTGATGTTAATTTTGATAAGATTCAACCTTATGAAGCTTTTGTGCTTAAAATTTAATTATATTTAATGAAAAACATGCCTTTAATACTGACATATAGTCATTATTAAGGGCATGCTTTTTTATACATTTTCAATTGTCATAATCATAATTTTCTTGTTCTACAGGTAACCACAGTTGTATTTTTGTAAAAGGATCATCAAATGATATATCTAATGGGTATACCTCCACATATAAACTATCTCTTTGATAAGGTAAAGTTAATTGCAAACTTGTTTCAATATAATACCAAGCTTCATTCACCGTATAATCAATTTCACCTTGTAAATTAAACTTAGCATAATGCCTACCAGGTAGGAATCTACTTTCTAAATGAGCAGGGTATCGTTCACTTGGTACACCTACAAAAATTTCTAAACCAGAATCAAGAGGGCAACTTATGACGAATAATTCAAATGGACTTACATCATTATAACGCTGTAACTCTTTTAATTGACCATCTAACAACAAATCTTCTAAAAAATCAGGAACATTAAAAGGATTTGATAAATCCTTAGCGTCAATATAACGTGCATATCCAACTAACGAAATATCATCAGTCTTTTCATGTCTATATGGATAAGGTGCTCTTTCTGTAGTTGTCAATTTTATATAAATTCGTTCTTGCATTTTGAGTTCATCTTTTTTAGTTGATGCTTGAATTGGTGAAACGCCATGAAAATCACTAAAGTCATTTGCAAAATCATTTGAATTTGCATATCTATACTTTTTAGCAACATCTACCAAGCGACTCGCACTATGTTTAACATCTATAGCAGCTAATGTGAGTTTTCTTGCCCGTGCATACGCCTCTGGTGATAACCCTACAATCATTTTAAAAGATTGTTCAAGGTGAAAGGGGGAGAGACCAACGTAATCACTTAATTCTTGCAAATTAAACGGCTCAAGTAGACGGTCTTCGATATAAACAATTGCCTGTTGTATTTGCTTGATAACGTCCAATATATTCACTCCAATTATTTTCAATCATTAACTTTTATTCTACATTATTTTGACTAAATATACACCTGAAAGCCTATCAATAAATCAAATTAATAAAAAAGTGAACGACTACAGAAACTGAAATGTTGATGAACTCAACTCACTTGATAGGAGATAAGATATCAAACATCACAGTTATACTATAATCATTCACTATTTGATTTATTTAGTCACATTTTCAATTTAACCTTTTTATTGAATATCGTCCCACCAATGATTACCATCTCTACTTAGTAGTAAGTCACTTTCTAATGGACCGTTCGTACCAGATTCATAGTTAGGGAATTCTGGTTCCACCATTGACCATTGTTCTTGAATAGCATCAACAAATTTCCAAGTTGATTTAAGTTCTTCCCAATGAGTAAAGTTAGTTGGATCGCCTTTAAGACAATCGAAAAGTAAATTTTCATATGCATCAACTGTATTCATTTTATCTTGTGCACCCATAGCATAAGAAAGTTGTACAGGTTCTGTATCAATGCCTTGAATGTTTTTCTTAGCATTTAAATGTAGTGATACACCTTCATTTGGTTGAATATTAATAACTAATAAGTTTGAATCTAATAATTTGTCAGTTTGATAATATAAGTTCATTGGAACTTCTTTAAATTCTACAACGACTTGAATCGTTTTAGATTTCATGCGTTTACCAGTTCTAATATAGAACGGTACGCCTGCCCATCTAAAGTTGTCGATAGTTAATTTACCAGATACAAATGTAGGTGTAATAGAGTCTTCTGCAACACGATCTTCATCGCGATAAGCTTTAACTTGTTTACCATCAATTACTCCTTCGCCATATTGTCCACGAACGAAATTCTTTCTAACATCTTGTGGAAGTAATTGACGCAATGATTTTAATACTTTAACTTTTTCAGCTCGTATATCCTCACTATTCAAACTAATAGGGGCTTCCATAGCTAATAAAGCAACCATTTGTAACATATGGTTTTGAACCATATCTTTTAAAGCGCCACTAGATTCATAATAGCCGCCACGATCTTCTACACCTAAAATTTCTGAAGATGTTACTTGAATATTAGAAATATATTTATTATTCCAAAGAGGCTCAAACATTGCATTAGCAAAGCGTAATACCTCAATATTTTGAACCATATCTTTACCTAAGTAATGGTCTATACGATAAATTTCTTCTTCTTTAAATGAACGACGAATTTGATTGTTTAGTGATTCTGCTGATTTTAAATCACTACCAAATGGTTTTTCAATAACTAAACGTTTGAAACCACTAGTATTAGTTAATCCAGATGATTTTAAATAATCTGAAATGACTCCGAAAAACTGTGGCGCCATAGCAAGATAAAACAGACGATTACCTTTTAAACTGAATTGAGTATCTAATTGATTACTAAACTCTAGTAATGATTGATAACTTTCTTCATCACTCACATCATGTTTATGATAAAACACATGTTCCATGAATTCATCAATTCGTTGTGTTTCTTTAACGTGATTTTGGATTGACGCTTTAACTTGTTCACGGAATGTATCGTTACTAATATCACGACGTCCAATCCCTATAATAGCTATATGTTCATCTAAGTTGTCTTGTTGGAAAAGATGGAAAATGGAAGGGAATAACTTTCTATGACTTAAATCACCAGTTGCTCCGAAAATTGTAATTAAACAAGGTATGTGTTTTTGTTTTGTACTCAAGAATAAAACCTCAATTCTATAAAAGATATATGATTATTATATTATATGATAAAGAAAACTTATGGTCATATAATATGCTTTATTAAAGTTCATAAGCAATTTATCATTTAAATAAATGATAATCGATATCATACATATTTACCAAATTATACGACTCACAAACATGTGTAAAACTAAGATATGAAATTAAAACTAATACGTTGTACTCAAATGGAATATTGATAATTATATTTTATTTCTTATTATAAAAATTGTCATTATATATGATAGAATGAATCGAAGAGAGGGAGGTGTGAGCATGGAAGTCACATTTTTCGGTACTAGTGCCGGACTACCAACTAAAGAGAGAAATACGCAAGCAATTGCTTTAAATCTAGAACCCTATTCCAATTCAATTTGGTTGTTTGATGTAGGAGAAGGTACCCAACATCAAATTCTTCATCATTCAATAAAATTAGGTAAAGTTGATCATATTTTTATTACTCATATGCATGGAGATCACATTTTTGGGCTTCCAGGGTTACTAACGAGTAGGTCCTTTCAAGGTGGAGAAAATAAACCTCTTACATTAATTGGACCTAAAGGAATACAACAGTATGTAGAAACAACATTATCGTTGTCAGAATCACATCTCAATTATCCAATTACATACATAGAAATCGATGAACGTTTAGATTATCATCATGACGGTTTTACAGTTCATGCTGAAATTTTGAATCATGGGATAACGTCATACGGTTATCGATTAGAAACACCTACAACACCTGGAACAATAGACGTAGAATCACTTAAATCAATCGGTCTTGAGCCTGGCCCTAAATATCAAGAAGTTAAAATGAATGATACTTTTGAATTTAATGGGAAGATATACCAATCTGATCAGTTTAAAGGAAATGCTAAATCTGGACCAATCGTTGCTATTTTTGGAGATACCAAGCCATGTCAAAACGAACATATCATAGCGAAAGATGCTGATGTTATGGTACATGAGGCAACATATATTGAAGGGGAAAAGACGCTCGCAAATAGCTATCATCATAGTCATATAGATGATGTCTTTGAACTGATGCGCCAAGCAAATGTTAAACAAAGTTTGATAACACATATGAGCAATAGATATACAAAAGAATATATTGATGAAGTTTATAATGAGTTGAAAAATACCACAGACACACCTAACTTTACATTCGTTAATGATTTTGACTCATTCAAAATTTAAATTTAAAACGCCACAGAGACAAATTCTGCGGCGTTTTAGTATATAATAAATTAATCTTCAGTTTTAGATAATTCAACACTGCGATCAACAGCTGCACTTAAACAATCCTCGAAAATAGCTACTAAGTCATATTGAGATAAGGCATCTAAACCAGCTTGTGTTGTACCACCTTTAGAAGTAATATTCTTTCTTAATTGTTCCATACTTAAATCTGAACGTTCAATCATCTTACTCGTACCTATAATTAAATTACGTATAGACTCTTCAACTTGATCTTTTTCCAAACCTAATTCAGTACCTGCTTTAACATATTGTTCAAATACATGATATAAAAATGCAGGTCCGCTTCCAGTTATAGCTGTTACCTGATGTAAATGGTTTTCTGAAACTTCAATAACTGAACCAAATGCGTTAACTAATTCATTAACTTCATCTTTAGATTTAGGACCGAAATTGTTAGAGTAACTTATACCAGTTACAGAATGACCTACTTGTGCATTAGTATTAGGCATAATGCGTGCTAAAGGATTATTAGTATTCAATTGTTCTCTAATATAATCTATTGATAATCCAGCCATAATAGAAATAAAACGGTTATTTTCTGTAATTGAATCTTTAATTCTCTCAGCTAAAGCTTCAAAATCATGAGGTTTAGTGCCTAAAAATACGTAATCTGCATCTTTAAGTAATGCTTCATCATCATAACTATAATTGACACCTAATTTTTCAGCAAAATCTTTTAAAGCTTTCTCGTTAGACTTATTAGTTAAATAAATGTCATTAGGATCTAAATTACTAGAGTTAATTATACCTGTAAAAATCGCTTGTGCCATATTACCAGCACCATAAAATACAAGTTTCATATACTTCACATCACCTTCATTTTAATTAAAAATAATGATACTTTAAGAATATAAATATATAGTAACATAAATTGTAAACGGTATATACGAAGGAGGGATTAAACATGATAGGACAACATTATATAGTTACAGGAGGAACAAGTGGACTGGGATTAGAAATTGTACATCAACTTATTAAAAGAGGTACTAAAGTAACAATTCTTGCACGTAATATTGAAAAATTTCAGCAAATCAATTTTGGTTCTCAATCCTATTTGGTTGATGTCTTAAAATGTGATTTACAAAATCAAAATGATATTAGGGCTTTATCAAATAAAATGAAATCTCCAATTCATGGACTAGTGTATAGTTCTGGTTTAGGATACTTTAAATCTTTATCGGATCATACAACCGATGAAATCATAGAAACATATAATATAAATATCATCAGCTTCAATTTACTTTTTAAAATACTAAAACCTCATCTAGTAGAACACGCACATATTATAGGTATTTCAAGCCAAGCTGCTTTTGTCACACAAGCGCATGCAGCACATTACGGTGCATCTAAAGCTGCTTTTAACCAAATTCTTAATGCTTTACGATTAGAAGAACCACATCTTCATGTGATGACTGTTAACCCAGGTCCAATCGATACACCTTTTCATCAAAAAGCTGATCCGTCATTATCTTATTTTAATCAATATCGCTCAATCATGATTAATTCGAAACAACTAGCTTCTAGAATAGTAGAAGGTATCATTTTAGAGAAAGAAGAAATTAACCAACCATCATGGATGCACAATATGTTAAAACTATATCAATTAGCTCCAAGATTTTTAGAGAAACATTTTTCTTCATTGTTTAAGAATAAAACGAATCACTAAGTAAATAGAATATAATTCATAAAAGAAAAAGAGCCATTAATCAATGTTATATGACATCAATTAATGGCTCAAACTATAATTAATTTATTTTAAATGTTGTGTATACTGTAAGTCTTTCACACGTTCTCTTGCAGCTTTAATTTGATCTAAGCTAACATCTTTATAGTAGTTCTTAACATTTTCTTCTAATTGTTCAACACTACTTGCACCAACAATGATTGAACCTAATGCATCATGAGAAGTTAAGTAATTAAATGAAAGGGCAGTAAGGTTACTTTCAATTTCTTTAATAGATGCAATTGTTTCTCCTAACTCATCATTTGTATAATCGAAAATACCATCAGCAAACTTTTTATCCAATGCATTATTACTATTAGATGTTAGTAATCCTTTAAATACAGGACCTCTAGCTAATACTTTAACTTGCTTTTCGTGAACATCATCTAATAGACTTTCGGGACGATTATCGATTAGATTAAATTGAGACATCAATGTTTCAATTTGACTATGTTTTAAGTAGTAGTCTATAACGTTAGGGCGAATAGAAGATATACCATATGCTCGAATGACACCTTCTTGTTTTAATTCATCAAATGCACTGATTGTCTCATCTAATGGATCGTCTATAGTACCACCATGTAATTGATATAAATCTAAATGATCTAATCCAAGACGTTGTAATGAACCTTTTACGCCTTCTTTAATATGCTTTTTAGATGGGTCCCAAGTGATATTACCATCCTCAGTGAGTCGATTTCCAACTTTTGTACCGATGACAATATCATCTCGATTTTGATATTGTTTCAATGCTTTGCCAACGATTTCCTCATTTATACCTTGATCATACATATCTGCAGTATCAAAATAAGTAATACCGTTTTCGATTGCACTTTCAATAATAGGTTGGGCATTTTTAAAATCAGTACCTAAACTCATACAACCTAAACCTAACTCAGAAATTTCTAAACCACTTTTCAAAATATTCTTTTGCATGTAGTTTCTCCTTTCGATACACTTTAACTAACGCATTCAGTTTATCAATTTATTAAAACATTTAAAAGGAACGTGATTATA
>ENA-ORXC01000222-ORXC01000222.1-marine-metagenome-genome-assembly--contig:-NODE-222-length-49107-cov-5.376912_pt1 | contig 49107 bp, 49 predicted proteins | sample MGYA00237865_ERZ511478 | MGnify/ENA metagenome assembly ERZ511478
TCTTCTACTGTTGCTTCTTTCTTCTTTGCCATACGTTAAAAATAGTTGATAGGATTGGTATTTTCCTCAGATAAAATAATCGCAAAAGTACTAATTTTTTCTGTAAGAAAATCGCATATTAGATTTTTCGTATATCGTTCACTTTCATAGTGCCCTACATCACAAAGAAGAATTTTATTTTCGGCTTGATAATAATCATGATATTTTAAATCTGATGTCACAAGTACATCTGCTCCTTGTGCTTTTGCGCTTTTTATAGCAAAGGCTCCACTACCTCCTAGTACAGCTACTTTTTTTATAGTCCTTCCTAGTAAGTGTGAATGGCGTATTCCTCCTGTTTTGAATTGCGCTTTCGCGAAAGCTAGAAAATCCTCCTCACTCATCTCCTGGTTGAGCTCACCTATCATTCCCATTCCTACATTTTGTAGTGTATTTTCTAGGGAAGTAACCTCATAAGCTACTTCCTCATAAGGATGATTGTTAAAAAGTGTTTGTAAAACCTTAGATTTAAGATGCTTTTCAAAGGTGAGGTGTATTTGATTTTCAGGCTCGGTGTGTCGGGTACCTTTATTCCCTATCACTGGATTAGAAAGATTATTTCCTTTAAAGGTGCCTAGGCCATTAACTTTAAAACTACATTCTTCATAATTACCTATGTTTCCTGCGCCTACCGCAAATAATGCCTCTGTTACAGCTTTTGTAGATGCATGAGGCACATAGGTTGTTAGCTTGTAAATGTGTTGCTGCTTGGGACTTAGAATAGAGGTTTTTATTAAATTAAGCGCTTTACACATGCCATAATTGACACCATGCGTTACATTGTCTAAGGCGGTATGAATGGCAAAAATAGAGATGTCATTTTTTATCGCTTTTTGAACTACTCGCTGTACGTAGTTGCTTGAAGTAAGTCTTTTTAATCCCGAAAAAATGATAGGATGAAAGCAAACAATAAGATTACAGTTTTTTGCAATCGCCTCTGCTATTACATGTTCAAGTGCATCATGTGATACCAGAATATTACTCACTTCTTGCTGAGCATCTCCTACTAGAAGACCTACATTATCAAAATCTTCTGCATAAGAAAGTGGTGCCCACTCATTAATTAAATTACTTACATCTTGTACTTTCATAATCGTAAAGATAAAAAATGATACCTTCGTTTTATGAGAAAACTACGTCTCTTGTTGTTTCCCCTTGCAGGAATTTATTATTTAGTTACTCTTGTACGAAACAAGCTCTATGATATTGGATTTTTAACATCAAAAAAATATAAGATTCCTGTTATCTGTATAGGTAATTTAAGCGTAGGTGGCACTGGTAAGTCACCTATGACAGAATTTGTGATTCGTCTTCTAAGTAATGATTATAACGTTGCCACACTAAGCAGAGGTTATGGTAGAAAAAGTAAGGGATATCTAGATGTACATCCAGATAATAAAGCGGTGATGGTAGGAGATGAGCCACTTCAGTTTGCTCAAAAGTTTGATGCTATTCAAGTAGCTGTTTGTGAGGATCGCCAGATTGGAATTGAAAAGTTACTAGCAAAGGATATTGTGCCAGATATTATTATTCTAGATGATGCTTACCAGCATAGAAAGGTAGAGGCGGGTTTTTATATCTTACTCACGTCGTTTAATGAATTATATAGTGATGATTTTTTACTTCCTTCTGGGAATTTAAGAGAACCTAGAGCAGGGGCTTGTAGGGCAGATGTTGTTATTGTAACCAAGTGTCCAGATAATGTATCTCATCAAGAGCAAGTGACTATTAAAGAAGCGTTAAAATTAAAACAGAACCAGTCTATATATTTTTCAAAAATCTCGTATGATGAGCAGGTATTTCATGAAGCAGGGGCTGTACCGCTCAATCGTCTTAAAGTAAAAAAAGTGACACTGGTAACAGGTATTGCAAATCCTAAGCCACTTGCCGCATACTTAAAAAAACAGGGATTGTCATTTACTCATCAAGCCTATAAGGATCATCACAATTTTTCAAACGTTGAAATAGATGAGCTTGAAAAATTAGATTGTATACTTACTACAGAAAAGGATTATGTACGTCTTAGACCTTTACTTAAAATGCAATCCTTGTATTACCTTCCTATTAAATTACAATTTTTAGGTAATGACGAGAAGTTAATAATAGAGATTAAAAACTATGTCTCTAGTGTTTAGTTTAAGAAAGGTATTGTAGTTTCTTAAATATCACGGACTAGCTTAGCATTTTGCTATTTTTTAAACCATTATAGATTTTTTGAAAAAACTCTTCTACTTTATAGGGCTTAGGGATGATATCATTAAATCCAACTGCGTAGAATTCATCAATATTTTCGTCTATCGTTACAGCAGTAAGTGCTAGTATAGGAATTTCTTTATTAAATAAGCGAATTTGCTCTGTAGCCTCGATACCACTTATTCCTGGCATGTGAATATCCATCAAGATAAGATCAAAGGATTTAGTACGTATTTTTTCTACCGCAATTTCACCATTATCTGCTGTTTCGCAAGTGATTTTGTTCTTTTCAAGAATCTTACGAGTAATCATTTGGTTAATCTTATTATCTTCTACTACAAGGATATGACGATTTTCAAGAGACTTATAATCGATTTCGTACACAGTACTAGTTTCACTAGACTCTCCAGATACTGTTGTGAGAAGATTGTATTTAATATCAAATTTAAAAGTTGTTCCTTTTCCTAAGGTGCTTTCGAGAGAAATCTCGCTTTTAAGTAGGTGGAGTAAATTCTTTACAATAGATAGTCCTAATCCTGTACCGCCAAATTTTCTGTTAATAGCTACAGATCCTTGTGTAAAATTTTGGAAAATAGTTTTCTGTTTTTTCTTTGATATTCCTTCTCCGTTATCTTCTACCTCAAAGTGAAGCCTTATGTCTGTTTCTCCTTGAGTTATTTTTTGAACTCTTACCCATACATCACCATCACGAGTAAATTTAATAGCATTTCCTACAAGATTAATAAGCACTTGAGAAATGATAAGTGGATCTCCTAGAAGTTCTGTCGGGATGTCTGCATCAAATTCTAGATGTAATTTATTTCCTTTATCTCTAGCAGATTTTCCTAGAGCAAAAAGTACATCTTTGATACGTTTTTTAATATTAAAGGCAGTTTCTTCTACTTCTACTTTATTTGCTTCGAGCTTATTGAGATCAAGTATGTTGTTTATAAGTGAAAGAAGGTATTCACCAGAAAATTTAAGGGAGTCTAAGTGTTTTTTTTGTTCTTCTGTAGGGTTCTCGGCTAGTAATAAATGTGTGAGTCCAGTTACGGCATACATGGGTGTGCGCAGCTCGTGGGTTATCGTAGATAAAAACTGCGCTTTTACCATGGATGCCTTTTCTGCGTTATCTTTTGCTATAACGAGCTCTACATTTTTGGCTTGTAAAAGTTCATTAGCCTTTGCTCTTAAGTTATTGTTCTTGTATAAAGATAGGGTAAGTAATGCAAGAATAGAGCATAGAGCAGTACTGAGCGCGAGAGTGAGTCTCATCGCTCTAGAATTTCTGTCTTCTTCAATTTTTACATCTTGTGCTAGACGTTCAACCATAATGTCTAACTCAGGACTTGAAGAGCTGGGTAGTGGAATGCTGGATGTATTATTAAAAGAATGTTGATCTGTTTCTTTGTAGTAATCGATTAAGAAGTTATTTGCTTCTTTATATTGACCGCGTTCTTGGGCTATATGATGCTTTATTTTAAGAACTGCTCGATCAAGACTTGGAAACTTATTTGAAGCAAGTAAACCTTCTATTTTTATTAAATCTTTATCTGCTTGCTCCAGTCTTCCTGCTTTTGCTAGTGTTAAAACTTTATTAGATAGTGCTTGCGTTTTAAGATAATCACTTTTTAAATTTTTTGAATATTCAAGGGCATCGTTGTAAGAGGTGATAGCTTCTAGGTAGCTGTCATTATCAGTTAAAATGTCTCCTCTTAGGATATACAGTTGAGATTTAAGATCATCTCTCGTACTATCCTCAAGAATTAAGAGGCCATTAGAAATATTATTTTGTGCAGCAGCCGTGTCTTTTCTAATTAACGATAACTGGGCTGCAGTGATATAACTTTCACCTAATAAATCTAAACTTTTAGTTTCCTTTTGTGCTTTTATAGCACGTTGATTTTCGGTGAGAGCTTTCTTGTAATCATTTAGCTGGAAATAAAGTTTGGCAAGTGTTCCAGAGGTAAGGCCTATACGTTTTGTATGATCTATTCCTGTTGCAAGATCTCTGGAATATTTTAGTATATCAATGGCTTGATTATAATTACGATCAGATACTGCAATTACAGCTCGCTTAAGAAGCGAGTCTATTTTATCATTTGTAAGCGTCTCTTCTACATTTTCTCTTTTTTGGGCCACGCTTATCACAGGATAAGAAATAAGAAACGCTACAAGAAAACGTACTATTAGCAAATTCATAATTAATTCTGATTAACCGTATGCAATATATATTATTTTGTAGAAATGCGTAGGATTAAGTCAACTAATCTACTAGAATATCCCATTTCATTATCATACCACCCTATAATTTTCACCATTCTACCTATTACCGATGTCATTTGTGAATCAAAGGTACATGAATATGGATTTCCCACAATATCAATAGAAACGATAGGATCCTCTGTGTAAGACAAGATTCCCTTAAATCTGCCTAAAGATGCTTGTTGCATGGCATCATTTATCTCTTTTATAGAGGTGTCTCTTCGTACATTAAATGTAATGTCTGTAAGAGATCCATTAGGGACAGGTACTCGTATGCCGCAGCCACCTATTACATTAGATAGGTGCGGGAAAATCCTTGTAAGGGCTTTTGCCGCTCCTGTAGTTGTAGGCACTATGCTCTGTCCCGCAGCTCTAGCTCTTCTTAAATCTCTATGTGGCTGGTCGTGTAAGCTTTGGTCTGTAGTGTAGGAGTGTATAGTGGTTATATAGGCCTGTGCGACTCCACATAATTCATCTATAATCTGTACCATAGGTGCAGCATTGTTTGTAGTGCATGACGCGTTTGAAATAATATTGTCCGTCTCCTTTATTTCATGGTCATTTACTCCTATAACAATCATAGGGATATCATCATCTAGAGGTGGTACGCTTAAAATTACTTTTTTTGCACCAGCCGCGATATGCTTTTCAAGATCATTTCTATCTTTAAATTTTCCAGTACTTTCTATAACAATATCTGGAGCTGTTAATGCCCATGGGATATTGTGTATATATTGCTCATTATACAGCGGTATTTCTTTGTTGTTAACAATGATGGTAGCTGCTTTATGTGAAACCTCATATTTTAAAACTCCTTGAATACTATCATATTTAAGTAAGTGCGATAACGTTCGTGCATCTGCTAGATCATTGATGGCAACTACTTCCATTGCTGGATGTTCCTCAATAAGCCTAAACACAGTGCGACCTATACGGCCAAAACCGTTGATAGCAATCTTAATTTTATTCATAAATTTATGTGAGGTGTTTCTGTGCTTTGTAAGAAGAGCGCACAAGGGCACCACTTTCCACATGACGGAATCCCATCTCTAAACCTATCTTTTCATACTTTTGGAATTGGTCTGGAGTGATAAATTGCTTTACGGGGAGGTGCTTTTTGGATGGCTGTAAGTATTGTCCTATGGTTACGATGTCCAGATTTACAGATCGTAGATCTTTCAGTGTCTGGATAACTTCCTCCTCTGTTTCCCCTAGACCTAGCATGATTCCAGATTTGGTTCGTTTTATACCACTATCTTTCAGGTACTTTAAAATTCCAAGGCTACGCTCATATTTTGCCTGTATACGCACTTCACGGGTAAGCCTTTTTACTGTCTCCATATTGTGAGATACTACCTCTGGTGCAACAGCAACGATGCGATCTAGTAGGTCTTCTCTACCTTGAAAATCAGGAATAAGAGTTTCTAGGGTAGTATTAGGATTCATGCGGCGTATGGCCTGCACCGTCTCTGCCCATATTATAGTGCCCATGTCTTTAAGGTCATCGCGATCTACAGATGTAATTACCGCATGTTTAATGTCCATAAGTTTGATAGAACGGGCTACTTTTTCTGGTTCTTCCCAGTCTACTTGCTCTGGGCGACCTGTTTTTACACCACAAAATCCACAAGAACGTGTACATGTATTCCCCAGAATCATGAAAGTAGCTGTTCCTTCACTCCAGCATTCACCCATATTTGGGCAGCTACCAGAGGTGCAAATAGTGTTGAGACTGTATTTGTCTACTAGATTGCGTAGATCTGTATATTTTTTTCCAGTAGGCAGTTTTACTCGCAACCATTTTGGCTTTGCGATACGCTCCGGCTTTGTAATAGTGAGTTCTTCTTGCATAACATTTTTTATAGCGTTACAAAGATACTAAATATTGAATTGTGGGCGGTTACGCTTTCGCGAAAGCGTACTCTTAATATAGCAATTGAATTTCCTTTAAATCATACTCATTTATCACATTATCCTCCTCATGAAGAATAAGCTTTCCTGATTCTGAAACACCCCTTATAATTCCAATAAACTGGTGGCCATCTGCCGAAAGGAAAGTTGCAGGTTTATCTTTTTTAAATAAATGAGCTTCATAGTCCTGTTTTATAGTTACAAAATCTCCTTGAAGTAATAGCGCGACGTAGTGATGAAATTGTTTAAGAAGTAGTGAGAGGATTTCTTCGAGATCAAAGTGAATGCCCGTTCTAGATTTTATAGATGCAGCTCTGGGTACATCTTTCCATAGGGTTTGATTTACATTAAGTCCTACGCCTAAGATCATTGCGTCAAGTTGCCCTCCTTTTATGACACTTTCTATAAGTATGCCGCATATTTTGTCGTTATCTGTCAATATGTCGTTAGGCCACTTGACGCGCACATTTTTTATGTGAAGTTTGGTTAGGACATCTTTTACGGCGAGGGAAGCTGCCATAAGTGCATAAAATTGCTGGTTTATAGTAATACGTTTTATTTTTCTAAAAACACTGAATGTAAGGTTTTTACCACTTTCTGCTTGCCATTGTGTTCCCATCTGGCCGCGTCCAGCAGTTTGCTCTAAAGCCCACACCACAATGTCCTCATCTGCATTTTCTTCTTTAGAAATACGTTTGAGGTAATCGTTTGTAGAGTCAATGGTATGAAGTTTGTCTATGCGCATATATAAAAACACCCAGTCTAAACTTGTGTTAAGACCGCAGAGTAATGTAAATTTGTAATAACTTTGTGTAAATTAAAGAATTTAATGGTAAAAGAGGAAACGAATACAGATCAATTAATTGCTAAGATTGTCGAGGGAATTGAAGATGTGAAGGGACAGAATATTGATATACTGGATCTAAGGGATATAGAAAATACAGTTTGTGATTATTTTATCATTTGTGATGGAACATCAAATACTCAGGTAGGAGCTATAGTAAGTTCTATCCAGAAAACTGCAAGTAAGGCCTTACAAGAAAAGGCTTGGCATATCGAAGGTATGGAAAACCAAGAATGGGTGCTTATGGATTATGTAAATGTGGTAGTTCACGTTTTTCAGAAGCATATCCGTGAATTCTATGATATTGAGAGTCTTTGGGGTGATGCAAAGATTACTACAATTCCGTCAGACTACTAAAAAAAAATATTAAATGGCTAAAGAAGAAAAGAATGCAGGTGGAACTCCACCTAATAAACCCAAGTTTAGTTCATACTGGATTTATGGTTTAATTATAGTGATTTTTATTGCAATAAGTATGCTTACTGGTAGCTCTGGTATAGGAGAAGCAAAGAAGACTTCGCTATTCCAGTTTGAAGAATACCTAGAGGCGGGAGATGTTGCTCGTGTAGAAATTGTAAATAAAAATGCCGTTAAGGTTTACCTAACAAAAGAGGCAGAGGCTAAAGAGGTTCACAATAAGGGCCGTGCTACTGGTTTTTTAAAGCCATCTGCAGGAGCTCCAGATTATCGTTTTGAGATAGGAGATCTTCAAAACTTTGAAAATGATATTAATAATATTATAGACGAAAATAACTTAGAAACCCGTGTTTCTTATGAGACAGAAGGCGATATGTGGGGTCTTGTTGCAAGTTTTCTACCTTTCATACTTATTATAGGTCTTTGGATTTTTATCATGAGACGTATGTCTTCTGGTGGAGGAGGAGGTCCTGGAGGTCAGATTTTTAACATAGGTAAGTCAAAGGCTAAATTATTTGACGAGAAAACCGATGTTAAGACTACATTTAAAGATGTTGCCGGACTCGAAGGGGCAAAAGAAGAAATACAAGAGATTGTAGACTTCTTAAAAAATCCAGAAAAATACACCAGTCTAGGAGGTAAGATTCCTAAAGGCGCACTTTTAGTAGGACAGCCGGGTACAGGAAAAACGTTACTCGCAAAGGCAGTTGCTGGAGAGGCAAAAGTGCCCTTCTTCTCATTGTCTGGTTCAGATTTTGTTGAAATGTTTGTAGGTGTAGGAGCATCACGTGTACGTGATTTATTTAAGCAAGCAAAGGAAAAATCGCCAGCGATTATATTCATAGATGAGATTGACGCCATAGGTCGTGCCCGTGGTAAGAATAATTTTTCTGGTGGTAATGATGAGCGTGAGAATACCCTTAACCAACTGTTAACAGAGATGGATGGTTTTGGTACCAATACAAACGTAATTGTGCTCGCTGCTACAAACAGAGCAGATGTACTTGATAAAGCGCTTATGCGTGCGGGTCGTTTTGATCGCCAGATTTACGTTGATCTTCCAGATGTGCGTGAGCGTAAAGAGATTTTTGAAGTTCACCTTCGTCCATTAAAAAAGGTAGATGATGAGCTTGATGTTGATTTTCTTGCAAAGCAAACTCCAGGTTTCTCTGGAGCAGATATTGCAAACATGTGTAACGAAGCGGCGCTTATTGCTGCCCGTAAAGGTAGTAAAGCTGTAGGGAAACAAGATTTTTTAGATGCGGTAGATCGTATTGTAGGAGGACTTGAAAAGAAAAATAAAATTATTACACCAGATGAGAAACGAGCAATTGCTTTTCATGAAGCAGGACACGCGACAGTAAGTTGGATGCTTGAGCATGCAGCACCACTTGTAAAAGTGACTATTGTTCCTCGTGGGCAATCACTTGGGGCCGCTTGGTATCTTCCAGAAGAGCGACTCATAGTGCGTCCAGAGCAAATGCTGGATGAAATGTGTGCTGCACTAGGAGGTAGAGCTGCAGAGAAGGTAATCTTTAATAAGATTTCTACAGGAGCTTTGAGTGATCTTGAAAAAGTAACTAAGCAAGCTAGAATGATGGTTACGGTATATGGATTAAATGATAAAGTGGGCAACCTTACTTATTACGACTCTACAGGTCAGTCTGACAATGGTTTTACAAAACCTTATAGTGAACAAACTGCGGTGCTTATTGACCAAGAAATATCTAATATTATAGAGGAGCAATATCAAAGAGCTATTTCTTTACTTACTAAAGAGAAAGATAAACTCACACAGCTTGCCGAGTATCTACTAGATAAAGAAGTGATTTTTAAGGATAACCTAGAGGATATTTTTGGAAAGCGAGCTTTTGGTCCAGAAGAAGAGGTGGAGCAGGTGTCTAAGGACACAGAAAGTAATCCATTAGTCTAGACATAGATTTAATTATACAGGGATAGACCCTCAAAAAATCTTGATTGTGCCTATGGTTCAGTCAAGATTTTTTATATTTGAAAAACACCAAGTATTGAGCAAATCTATTGATGAGTCTTTTTAGAAAAATCTTTGGAAATACATCTAAGTCAGATAGCCCCCATAACGATAAAGAGGGTGAAGCACGCAGTAAATATATGCCGGATATCAACACTCCAGCAGATGAGCGCTTCACAAAAAACTTTATTATAAATGGAGGGCGATTTTTATATGCCCTAAATCAAGATGAAATTAATGAGAATTTTGATAATATCTTATTAGAAAATGACTGGTATGAAGGAGACGTTTTCTGTATGGATGATAATCTTAAAGATTTATTTAAAGGGTATAATCTCAATTTTGGAACAGAGAAAAAATCATCTTTCTTTTTGACTACTTGTGAAAGCCTTGTTGCCAGTGATGGTTCCCTTCTAGTTTGTTCAAAACAGCTTAAAGAATTAAAGTTGCATGATCTCCCAGAAGATATCATTGTTTTTGGAACGGCAAGTCAGATCGTAAATACTATAGGTGAAGGGTTAAGACTTATAAAAAATAGAAATTCAGGGAGTATACCTACTAATATTACTACCATTAAGAATTTTGAGTCAAAAGGGGATGATAAGGATTTTATGACCTACGGAAGTAGTACAAAAAATCTTTACTTGTTATTGTTAGAAGATCTTTAATATGCGTGAAGTACTTATTAGAGGGCTATCTGGATTGCTCTATGTTACATTATTGCTGCTAGCTATTTTCTCATACGAAACGACATATCTTGTCGTATTCTCTGCATTAGGTATAGTAGTATTATATGAATTTTTAAAGCTTATAAAGATAACGTCTTTTTTATCTTATGCATTGCTTCTTGTTTGTGTGATTTTGTTATGCTTTTTAAAAATTGAAAGAAGTGTAACTCTTTTATTTCTAGCACTTACTATGACCGTAAATGTGTATCTCATAAAAAACCTCGTTAGACCGTCAGAACGATATATAACTATTGCTCAAAAATATGCTTATACCATATTTTATATTATAGGAGGAATTGTTTTTACAATTCTTCTGCCTTCATATAAAGGAGCATATACTTCTTTACTTGTAGCAAGTGTATTTGCTCTTATATGGATTAATGATACCTTTGCTTTTATAGTAGGTAAAAGCTTTGGTAAGCGCAAGTTACTAGAACGCATATCTCCTAACAAAACTGTAGAAGGTTTTATGGGAGGATTAGTTTTCTGCTGTCTTGCGAGTGTGCTTTTTTATTTTTTTACAGATCTTCTTAGCTTGGCATTATGGTTAACTATAGCTGTAGTAACATCTATCTTTGGCACTTTAGGGGATTTAATACAGTCACAACTTAAACGTCAAGCCGGTGTGAAAGATAGTGGCCGTATTATGCCGGGTCATGGTGGACTTTATGATAGGCTAGATAGTATTGTATTTGCTGCACCGTTTTTATACTTATTTTTAATTGTACTTGACTATGTTCCATAAAGAAGGATATAAAATTATTGTATTATCACTCGTTATTTTTACGGGTCTTATTTTAATTGCCAATAAATTTTTAGAGAAGAACTGGCTGTTCTATGTAGTAGTACTTACTTTGGGAGTGCTGCTTTACTTAGTACTTCAATTTTTTAGAAATCCTGAGCGTACAGCTCCTCATGATGCAAATGCACTTACATCTCCTGTAGATGGTAAAGTGGTTGTTATTGAGGAAGTATACGAGGCAGAATATTTTAAAGACAAGCGGCTTCAAGTTTCAGTATTTATGTCTCCACTTAATGTGCATGTGACGCGTTATCCAGGGGCTGGAAAAATTGCTTACAGTAAGTACCACCCTGGTAAATATCTTGTAGCATGGCATCCTAAGTCTAGTACGGAGAATGAGCGCACTACTGTTGTCGTGAGTACAGAAAAATTTGGAGATGTTTTGTATCGTCAGATTGCTGGTGCGCTTGCAAAGCGTATTATCAATTATGCAGAAGAGGGGCAAATGGTCATGCAAGGCGATGATAGTGGTTTTATACGTTTTGGATCTCGAGTAGATTTATATTTACCTATAGGAACAAAACTCGATGTAAAGCTTAATGATGTTGTAAAAGGAGCACAATCTGTAATTGCGTCGGTATAATGGATAAAGGGGTACTTCATAAAAAGTTTGAAGATGCCTTTTTTAGGGTGACAAATGCTAAGCAAGAGTTTCCTCCAGATGTTTTGCTACAGTTTTATGCCCTATATAAACAAGCCACTCAAAAGAACACATTTAGTCACAACGAGGGGGAACACGAACTTGTGAGTGCTTTTAAGATTAATGCACTTCTCCAAGTTAAAGGGATGACTGCAACAGAAGCAAAGGAAGCTTACATAGAAGCTGCCGATATATATCTTTAACAATAAATTATAATTGATTAAACAACAAAGCCGCAGATACTATCTGCGGCTTTGTTGTTGTAAAAGGTCTTTGATAGTCTAGGTCAAACTAGCTAGGCGTTTTTCTAAAGCTTCAATTTTTGCTTCAGCGTCTGCCATTTTTTGCTTTTCAATCTCAACTACCTTCTCTGGTGCGTTGCTTACAAAGCGCTCATTTGATAGTTTCTTTGAAACAGAGTTTAGAAAACCTTTGGTGTATTTGAGTTCTTCCTCAATTTTTGCAACTTCGGCGTCTACATCAATAGCACCTGCAAGTGGTATGAAGTACTCATTAGATTTTACTCTAAAAGATAGTGCTCCGTCTAGTGGCGCTTTCGCGAAAGCGATCTCACTCACATTACCTAGCTTTGAGATGATACCATCATAGTCTGATGATGTTTTCTCATTGCTTAAGACATGTAGTTCTATTTGATCCTTAAAAGCAATATTCTTACTTTTTCTTATGGTTCTTATTCCAGAAACAACTTGCGTAGCGTACTCAAAGTCTGTAATGATTTGCTCGTTTGCTTTGCCTGCTTCTGGCCATTTATTGATAATCAGCGCTTCTTCTGGACTGCGTGTGGCGATGGTCTGCCAGATCTCTTCAGATGCAAAAGGAATAAATGGATGAAGGGTACGTAGGTTGTTTTCAAATGCTGCAATTACCGCATCATACGTCTTACGGTCTATAGGCTGTTGGTATGCCGGTTTGATAATCTCTAGTAACCAACCGCAGAAGTCATTCCATACAAGTTTGTAACTCGCCATTAGTGCGTCAGATATTCTATATTTTGAGAAGTGGTCTTCTATTTCAACAAGTGTCTGGTTAAAACGATTAGTGTACCATTCTAAACCTTGCGCACTGTGTGCAGGTTGTGGTATGGTCTCATCTATTTCCCAACCTTGAATAAGGCTAAAGGCACTTAAGTTTTTCTTAATGAATCCTTTTCCTTGTTTAAGCAAATCTTCGTCAAACATAAGGTCGTTACCTGCGGCACTACTCAAGAGTAGTCCTACACGTACGCCATCTGCACCATACTCCTTGATGAGCTCTAGTGCATCTGGAGAGTTACCTAATGATTTAGACATCTTACGACGCTGCTTGTCTCTTACAAGTCCTGTGAGGTATACATTTTGAAAAGGACGTTGGTCTGTATATTCATATCCAGCGATCACCATACGAGCTACCCAGAAAAATAAAATATCTGGACCTGTTACAAGATCATTAGTAGGGTAGTAGTACTTAAACTCTTCATTATCTGGATTACGCACGCCGTCAAAAACACTCATAGGCCATAACCAAGAGCTGAACCATGTGTCCATTGCATCTTCATCTTGACGTAAATCTGTTGCAGTGAGGGAATCGTTTCCAGTGCGCTTTCGCGAAAGCGTAACAGCTTCCTCCATACTTTCTGCTACCACAAAATCCTCTTTGCCATCTCCATAAAAGTAAGCAGGGATTTGCTGTCCCCACCAAAGTTGTCTAGAGATATTCCAGTCACGTATGTTCTCCATCCAGTGACGGTAGGTATTTTCAAATTTCTTAGGAAAGAGTTTTACCTCGCCAGTTTCAAGCACAGCTTTTATGGCAGGTTTTACAAGCTCTTCCATTTTAAGGAACCACTGGTCAGATAGTCTAGGCTCAATAACTGCCTTTGTACGTTCTGAAGTTCCTACTTTATTAGTGTGGTTTTCTGTTTTTACCAGAGCACCTATTTCTTCAAGTTCTTTTTTAATATTCTTACGACATTCAAAACGATCTTGACCTTCATAATGAAGTCCGAAGCTGTTAAGTGAAGCGTCATCATTAAAGATGTCTATTACTTCTAGCTTGTGCTTATCGCCCAGCATTTTGTCATTCTCATCGTGGGCCGGTGTCACTTTAAGACAGCCTGTACCGAATTCAATATCTACATACTCGTCTTCTATAATAGGAATCACACGACCACTTATAGGTACAATAGCTTTCTTTCCTTTAAGGTGTGTAAAGCGTTCGTCTGTAGGGTTAATACATATAGCCGTATCGCCAAAAATAGTTTCTGGACGTGTGGTTGCAATCGTTAGTACTTCCTCAGATCCTTCTAGTTTATAATTGAGGTAATATAGAAGTCCTTGACGTTCCTCATGTATTACTTCCTCGTCAGATAGTGTGGTTTTTGCTTCTGGATCCCAGTTTACCATGCGGTAACCTCGGTAAATAAGACCTTTATTGTATAGATCTACAAAAGTTTTAATTACAGACTCAGACATTGCAGGATCCATAGTAAAAGCGGTACGCTCCCAGTCACATGAAGCTCCTAGTTTTTTGAGCTGATCAAGGATAACGCCACCATATTCTTCTTTCCACTCCCATGCATGCGCAAGAAACTCCTCACGAGTAAGATCAGATTTTTGTATTCCTTGTTCTTTAAGACGTGCAACAACTTTTGCCTCTGTAGCAATAGAAGCATGGTCTGTTCCAGGTACCCAGCAAGCATTTTTTCCTAATAAACGCGCACGACGCACGAGTACATCTTGGATAGTGTTATTAAGCATGTGTCCCATGTGTAAGACACCAGTGACATTAGGAGGTGGTATCACGATGGTATACGGTTCTCGATCGTCTGGGGTAGAATGGAAGTAATTATGTTCCATCCAGTAGCTATACCACTTGTCTTCTACTTGGGTAGAATCATATTTTGATGCTATACTCATAGTTTGGTCTGATTATTGTCTTAAAGTAGGCAAAAGTAGGGATAACAGTAGGATTATTGTGTAGAGTACGTGCTATTTTTGGTACACATCTATAGTAACGCATCATGTTAATGTTAATATCATTCTTGGTAGGTGTTTAATTTGTAGTTACATTTGAAATCCCTCAAACATTGAAAATTATGAAAAAGATATTATTTTTATTTGTCGCTATGCTTCTAGTAGTAAGCGTTCAAGCACAAGAGAAAAAAGCAGAAATTACTTTTGATTCTGACGTTGTAGATTATGGCGAAGTAGATTATGGAGCAGATGGTGTGCGTAAATTTACATTTACAAATACTGGAAATGACGTTCTTATTGTAGCACGTGTGTATTCTACATGTGGTTGTACAATACCTAAAAAACCTGAAAATCCTATTCAGCCAGGAGAAAAAGGAGAAATAGAGGTAAAGTATGATACAAAACGCCCAGGACCTATTAGAAAAACTATTACTGTGTATTCTAATGCATCAGAAGTGCCACAAAGCTTAAAAATTAAAGGAACGGTAAAGCCAGAAGCTGGTCAATAATTAGATCACATAAATCGTATTAAAGACTGCCGTAATGGCGGTCTTTTTTTATGCGCTTTCGCGAAAGCAAAATACCCTTGCACGCGCTTTAAAAACACCAATAAATTCCGCATTTTTGTATAAAGAAAAATACATTATGCCAGCAATATCAAAGAAGGGGCTAGCAATGCCTCAATCACCTATACGTAAACTCGTACCATTTGCCGATGCGGCCAAAGTACGAGGAATAAAAATACACCAACTTAACATTGGTCAACCAGACATTAAGACGCCAAAAGTAGCACTTGATGCTGTAAAAAATAATGATCTCGAAGTGCTGGCCTATAGCCATAGCGCAGGGTTTCAATCTTATAGAGACAAGCTCGCAGCATATTATGGCAAGCATGACATTGATGTAACGGCAGAAGATATTATCATTTCTACAGGAGGGTCTGAAGCATTGCTATTTGCAATGGGAAGTGTCACAGATCCAGGTGATGAAATTATTATTCCAGAACCATTTTATGCAAATTACAACGGATTTGCAACCGCAAGTGGCGTTACTGTAGTTCCTGTGATATCCACGCTAGAAGAAGGATTTGCATTACCTCCTATTTCTGATTTTGAAAAACTCATATCAGATAAGACTAAGGCAATCGTTATTTGTAACCCTGGAAACCCAACAGGATATTTATATTCTAAAGAAGAAATACGCCAGCTCGCAGAGCTAGTAAAAAAGCACGACCTGTTTCTTATTGCAGATGAGGTGTATCGTGAGTTTGCTTACGATGGTCACCAGCATCACTCTGTAATGAAAGAGCGAGATATAGATAATCACGCTATCATGATAGATTCTGTATCAAAGCGTTTTTCTATGTGTGGAGCTCGTATAGGATGTATTGTAAGTCGTAATAAAGAACTTATGAGTACTGCGATGAAGTTTGCTCAAGCACGTTTAAGTCCTCCTACATTTGCACAAATAGCATCTGAGGCAGCATTAGATACTCCGCAAAGTTATTTTAATGACGTGATAGAAGAGTATGTGTCCCGTAGAGATACTCTTGTTGCAGGACTAGAGGCTATACCAGGTGTAAAAGTTGCAAAACCTAAAGGAGCATTTTACTGTATCGCAGAGCTCCCTGTTAAAAATACAGATGCTTTTGCACAGTGGTTGCTAGAGTCTTTTAACCTAGATGGAAGAACCATTATGGTGGCTCCAGCTGCTGGTTTTTATAGTAGTCAAAATGTAGGTCTTAATCAAGTGCGTATTGCTTATGTGCTAGAGGAAGCTCACTTAAAAGATGCTGTCGCTATTTTAAAAGTAGCGCTAGAGCAATATAAAGACTAATGCAGATAGAAGAAAACGTATCGCTTAAGACGTATAATACCTTTGGTATTGATGTAAACGCTCGCTTTTTTGCGAGCGTTTCTTCTATGAGTGCGTTAAAGGAGTTACTTGCAAGTCCCTCATACCCTAATCCACTAGTAATAGGAGGTGGTAGTAATATGCTTCTCACTAAAGATGTGAGTAGGCTAGTGATTCATTGTGATTTTAAAGGCATTACCACAGTGAGTAACACATTTTCTGATAATGAAACCTTGCTTAAAGTCGCTGGAGGAGAAAACTGGCATGAGTTTGTGTTGTACTGTGTTTATCATGACCTAGGCGGGGTTGAAAATCTATCTCTTATCCCAGGTAATGTGGGTACATCCCCTATACAGAATATAGGTGCTTACGGCGTAGAGTTAAAGGATACTTTTTATTCTTGTGAGGCGGTGCACAGAGAGACGCAAGAAGAGCGCGTTTTTATGCTTGAAGATTGCGCTTTTGGATATAGAGATTCTGTTTTTAAAAATGAGCTCAGAGATCAATATGTAATTACTTCGGTAACTTTTAAACTCACAAAGAAGAATCATAAAATAAATATCGACTATGGTGCTATTTATGACACGCTTAAAGCGAAAGAAATTTCTAATCCAACCTTAGTAGATATTTCAAACGCTGTGATTGAAATACGCCAGTCTAAGTTGCCTGATCCTAAAAAGATAGGAAATAGCGGGTCGTTCTTTAAAAACCCAGTAATCTCCCAATCTCAGTTTACAGAACTCAGAAAAGAGCATACCGAAATACCTTTTTATCCTGTAGGAGGTGAACAGGTTAAAGTTCCTGCTGGATGGCTCATTGAGCAGGCTGGTTTTAAGGGGAAACGTTTTGGAGATGCGGGCATTCATGATAAGCAAGCACTTGTGTTAGTTAATCATGGTAATGCAACAGGAGAAGAGGTGTGGGGAGTTGCTATGAAAATTCAAGCTGTTGTGAATGACATGTTTGGGATAACAATTGTTCCTGAGGTGAATGTAATTTAGGATTCAAAGAATTAGATAAGAATATGATTTTTCGAATAAAGAAAGAGCAGCCTGCAAGCTGCTCTTTTTCTATTTCTACGTTTTTGTGATTTATACCTTTTTCGCGAAAGCGTAAAAAAAAGCCCCACTCGCATGTGGCTTTCTCAACTAAACTAGACTTGAGGTAATTCTAAACATTAGGTGTCACTAGTTTGCATATCCGTTTTTAGTCCCAAAGAAATATAAATAGACAAAATAGCCTTTGATTTTTTAGTTAATATACTACAAAAAAAGTAAAATATCTCTATTTGGTAGATTAGCGCGGAAAAAGCTACCTTTTAGGGTCGGGGAAAAGCTTATTTGACAATGAATACAATAATTTAAAACATATAGGGATAATTACGGATATGCAATCATTAGTTCATCAATCACGTGAATGATACCGTTAACACCTTTTCAATCTGTAGTAATAATTCTGGCAGTATTTCCTGCATCACCTGTAAGTATCATACTACCATCTTTAGTAGAAGCCCTTAGGATATTTTCAGCGAGGGTAGTCATTTTTAAAGTGCCACCACCTTTCTTTATTTGATCCATCATAACGTTTGCTGGTAGTGTGCTAGGCACTATATGATAGGCTAAAGTAGCGTGTAGTATGGCTTTGTTTTCTGGTTTTAATAAAGACTGCAGCTTGCCTGGATAAAGCTTATCAAAGGCATCATTTGTAGCAGCAAATATGGTATAGGCTCCTTCTTCTTTTAATGCATGCGCTAGGCTGCCAGCTTTTATTGTAGCAACGAGCGTCGTGTGATTTTTTGAAGTGATTAAAATATTCATCACGTCTGTTTGCGCACAAGAGACCGCAGAAAAAGATGCCATTGCTACAATTAAAATTATATTTTTGAGTTTCATACTAATGCCTTGTTTGAGGAGTTTATTGTAACACCTTTTGTTTTTTGAGTACACGTATTAACTTGAAGCATGGGATAGTATTGCATTCTTAATATTTTGTTAATTCAAGAAAAACTTACTTTTTGAAGACCTTTGTAGAAAAACATATTGTAGAACTCCTTAAGACAGGAGATGAGCGTGCTATAGGGTTATTATATGATAACTATGCAGATGCTTTGTATGGTGTTGCGATTAAAGTGACCCATGATGAAGCGCTTGCTCAAGACGTATTACAAGAATCATTTGTCAAAATTTGGAAAAACGCACATAAGTATGATGCAGATAAAGCACGCTTATTTACTTGGCTTTTTAGAGTAGTACAAAATACGGCTATAGACAAGGTGCGCAGTCGTAAAAGAAAAATGAATAAAGAAGTCCAAACAGACGATGCAAACGTATATCATTTACAGGCAACCTCGCTGGCAATAGAGCATATAGATATTAAAAAACATGCAAATGGACTTGAGGATAAATATAGAGTTGTGATAGATGCGCTTTTTTTTCAGGGAATGACCCAGCAAGAGGCAAGTGATGAGTTAAATATACCGCTAGGGACGGTAAAGTCTAGATTAAAAATAGGCTTGCGAGAACTGCGTAAACTATTTGGGGTATTATTTTTTATGATTAATGTGTTATGAGTGATAGCGTTTTACAATTTTTAGAGAGCGATTTATTAGAACGTTACCTTATGGGAACTACTTCACCTATAGAATCTCAGGAGGCTGAGCATTATATAGCTAAGTATCCAGAGGTAGCGCAAACGTATATAGAATTACAAGAAAACTTAGAGAACTATGCAGCATCTTATGCAGTGGAAGTTCCTCAAGAACTACGAGCAAAAATTTTAAAAGAAACAAAAAGCACACCTAAACGTGCATTGCCTATACTCGCTATTACAGCATGCATGGTGGCTGTTCTCTTTGGTGTGGTAGCAATGATGATTTACAATCAAAATCAAGAACTACTAGAAGATAGAAGATTTACCTCAAACCTTCTTGAAAATCTAAATGATGACATTGTTTCAAACAGAGAAATGTTGCAATCTGTAGAGGAGCAATTTATGATTCTCAATAATACAGCAACCCAGAAATATATTTTACAAGGTAATGTACGTGCACAGCGACTAGAGGCTGTTGCTTATGTTAACCAGTTAGAAAAACGCTCATATATACATGTAAATACGTTGCCTGAGCTTCCAGACGAGCAAGTGTACCAGATGTGGGCGTCTGTAGATGGAACACTAGTACCTCTGGATATTCTTAAAGTCACAAAAGATAAGCTTGTTGAGATTCCTTATGAAGAGCGTATGGCTAGTATTAACATCACCATAGAGCCTAAAGGTGGGAGCAAAGAAGCTACAAAAGCAAATGAAGTAGCTACCATAAATTTTAAAAATAATTAATAGATTCCATTCTCTTAAAACTTTTTACTTCCTAGTGCCTTTCTGTATCTTTGTGCAAAATTATTGTCATGGAGTTACTATTAATTACACTAGCCCTTCTTGCATTATCTGTAGCAGGTATTGCAATTAAAATTTGGGCAAAAAAAGATGGTAAATTTGCAGGTACCTGTGCCAGTCAAAGCCCTTTTCTTAATAAGAGTGGAGAGGCTTGCGGTATGTGCGGTAAGATGCCAGAAGAAATAGGTGATTGCTCTGTAGAGAAATAAGAGCCTTATCTGTTGGAACAAATTTTCATAATATTATTTTATATATTTCTAGGAGTCACGTTTATCAACGTGACTTTTTATGTGTTTTATTGGATTTTCGCTTTCGCGAAAATTTCTAATACCTCCCCAAGCTCGCTTCTGCCAGTATCGATAATTATATGCGCCAAAAATGAAGCGCAAAATTTAGAACGTAACATCCCAAAAATATTATCTCAAGACTATCCAGAATTTGAGGTAGTATTAATAAACGATGCATCTTCTGATGAAACAGAAGAGGTAATGGAAGGTTTTAAACTTGCAAATAATAACGTGCAGCAGGTTAATGTAGTTAGCAATGAAAATTTCTGGGGTAATAAAAAGTATGCACTTACTTTAGGAATAAAAAGAGCGCAATACAAGCACATGATTTTTACAGATGCAGATTGTATCCCTGCATCCACAAAATGGCTATCGCACATGGCTTCGTCATTTAATGAAGAAAAGGAAATAGTACTCGGATATGGTGCTTATGAAAAAATCAAAGGATCTTGGATCAATAAAATCATAAGGTTTGAAACACTTTTTACCGCGTTACAATATTTTAGCTGGGCAAAAGCAGGTAGGCCTTACATGGGTGTAGGTCGTAATCTAGCCTATACAGCAGCTATTTTTTACGAGCAAAAAGGATTTATAAACCATATTAAAGTACAAAGCGGTGATGATGATTTATTTGTAAACGAGGCAAGCACACGTAAGAATACAGCTATCCAGTGTTCTCCAGAATCATTCACGATTTCTACGCCTAAAAAAACTTTTGCAAGTTGGATAACTCAAAAACGTAGGCATGTAAGTACTGCAACTCACTATAAATCATTAGAAAAAATACTGCTAACTCTTTTTTATAGTAGTCAGTTTTTATTTTTAGCGGGAGCAATTATGTTGCTTGTTACTCAGTATAACTGGCAGTGGGTAGTACTCGCCATTGCAATACGTTATTTAGCAGCGTGGGTTACTGTAGGATACAGTGCAGAGCGCTTGCAAGAAAAGGATTTGACCTATTTCTATCCAATATATGAGGTTTTCCTTGTATGTGCACAAATGTTTATCTTTATAAGTAATCTCATCACAAAACCTACACGGTGGAAGTAACCCCCGAAAAAATTCTTATAGAAATTTCCAGAGCAAAGGAAGGAAGTCAAAGCGCTTTTAATTTCTTACTCAACTCTTTTTGGAGTGAGGTCTATGGATTCCAACTCAAGCGTACTAAAAATGCGTATGATGCAGAAGATGTTACCATACAGACGTTTTCAAGAGCCTTCTCAAAAATAGATACCTATAAAGAAGAGTATAGGTTTGCAACTTGGTTAATTACCATTTCAAAAAATATTCACATAGATATTATCAGGAAAAAGGAGTCTTCTATAAGATCTCAAATTTCTGATAGAGATGATGAGCGAGTAAAAAAAGTAGTAGATTTAAATCCATCTCCAGAAGACGTACTTATCAAGGAGCAAAATTTAAATCAATTATTAGATTATATCAAAACACTTAAACCTCATTACCAAGAAATAATTAATTTGCGTTATTTTCAAGAAATGAGCTATAAAGAGATGGCAGAAAACCTTGGCGAGCCCATGAGTAATGTAAAGGTAAAACTTCTAAGAGCACGCAGACTACTTGCAGACGTTATTAAAACTGAAGATAATTGAAAGCTATACCCTTTAAAAAGTTAGGGCCAGGATTATTATTTGCTGGTGCAGCAATAGGGGTTTCTCATCTTGTACAAAGCACTAGAGCAGGCGCCGATTTTGGTTTTGGGTTGCTATGGGCCTTGATTCTTGTTAATATTATTAAATATCCTTTCTTCCAGTTTGGACCTAGATATGCCTCGGCAACTGGAAATAGTTTATTAGTTGGTTATATGAAGTTAGGTAAGCCTGTTTTGTGGATTTACTTCTTTTTGACGCTAGCTACTATGTTTACCATTCAGACAGCAGTAACTATTGTAACTGCAGGAATTGCAGTTCAACTTTTTGGAATAACTAATGAAGTAGCTATATGGAGTGTCGCTATTACCATCTTGTGTGCTAGTATTCTAGCAATAGGGAAGTATAGGATTCTCGATAAATTGATGAAAGTGATTATTATCACACTTACCATAAGTACGCTGGTGGCTGTATTTTTTGCTTTTCGCGAAAGCGTAACAAATCAAGGTATGGGTACGCCTACAAATTTGCTTCAAATAATACCTACCGAAGGAGCAGCTGTGGCATTTTTAATTGCTTTCATGGGATGGATGCCGGCTCCTCTTGATATATCGATATGGCACTCATTGTGGACATTAGAAAAAAGAGATATAGGAAAAGAAGCAGTGCGCAATTCAATCTTTGATTTTAATATAGGATATGCCGGAGCGGTAGTGCTGGGTATTTGTTTTATGACTTTGGGAGCATTAGTAATGTATGGTAGTGGAGAGACTTTTTCTTCTATGGGTAGTGTTTTTGCAGGGCAACTTATCAATATGTACACGTCAAGTCTAGGAGAATGGGCATCCATACTTATAGGTGTTGCTGCATTTACAACCATGTTTAGTACCACCCTTACTACACTAGATGCTTCGCCTAGAGCTCTTGATGCTACCACGGCAATGCTTGGTTTTGGTTTTAAAAAACGAGGATACCTGGTATATTTGTTGATTTTAATTCTAGGTACTTGTGGCATCTTATTTTTTTTGATAAGTGAGATGGGAGTTCTTGTAAAACTAGCTACTATCTTATCTTTTCTTACGGCGCCTTTTTATGCCATTTGCAACTATTTATGTTTTAAAGATGATTGTATTCCTAAAGAAGCTAGACTTTCTAAGGGAATGCATATATTAAGTCAAGTAAGTATCGTTGCGCTCATAGGGTTTAGCGTGTGGTATGTTGTAACGCTTTTCTAATATTTTTTAGCTCTAAAATGAAGTAGCAACTTTCATATTAAATTGTATCTAAGACTTATCTTTGCCTCTTATGCAATTTGACTTACTTACAACAGATCCTGCTTCTCAAGCAAGAGCAGGAAAACTTACAACAGACCATGGTGTCATTGAGACACCTATTTTTATGCCCGTAGGTACGGTGGCATCTGTAAAGGGTGTTCACCAGCGCGAGCTTAGAGAAGATATTAATCCAGATATTATATTAGGTAACACCTATCATTTGTATTTACGTCCTAAAATGGATATCATGCAAAAGGCGGGAGGATTACATAAATTTATGAACTGGGATCGCCCTATCCTCACAGATAGTGGTGGTTACCAAGTATACTCACTATCTAATAGACGTAAAATTAAGGAAGAAGGAGTGCGTTTTAAGTCTCATGTGGATGGATCTATGCACTTATTTACACCAGAAAACGTAATGGAAATACAGCGCCAGATAGGTGCAGATATTATGATGGCATTTGATGAGTGTACACCATATCCATGTGATTATCGTTATGCAAAGAGATCAATGCACATGACGCATAGATGGCTAGATCGTTGTATAAATCATTTTAATAAAACGCCAGCGCTATACGGTCATGAGCAAGCATTATTTCCTATTGTACAAGGAAGTACTTATAAGGATCTTAGAGCACAGTCTGCCGAATATATTGCAAATGCAGGTGCTTTTGGGAACGCCATAGGTGGACTCTCTGTAGGAGAACCAGCCGAAGAAATGTACGGAATGACAGAGGTAGTAACTGCTATATTACCTAAGGATAAACCTAGATATTTAATGGGTGTAGGAACTCCTATTAATATTTTAGAAAATATCGCGTTAGGTGTAGATATGTTTGATTGCGTGATGCCTACAAGAAATGCTCGTAACGGAATGTTATTTACTGCCTACGGTAGTATAAATATTAAAAACCTTAAGTGGGAAGAAGACTTCTCACCTATTGATGAAATGGGACTTACTTGGGTAGATACAGAATATAGCAAAGCCTATCTTCGTCACTTGTTTAAATGTCATGAGCTATTAGGAATGCAAATTGCTACCATCCATAATTTAGGATTTTACATGTGGCTAGTACGTGAAGCTCGTAAGCATATTATTGCAGGAGATTTTGCAACATGGAAAGAAATGATGGTAAAACAAATGGATAATCGTTTATAATTGAAGATTCTAGATTGGTATATAGTAAAGCGATACATCGGGACATTTGTCACGATGCTTGTGCTGTTTATACCTATAGGTATTATTGTGAACCTTGCAGAGAAGATTGATAAAATCTTAGCAAACGAAGTCCCTTTTGGAGAAGTGGCGTTGTATTACCTCAATTTTACAATATACTTTGCAAATCTTCTTTTTCCTTTATTTTTATTTTTGTCAGTAATTTGGTTTACGTCAAAACTGGCAAATAATACGGAGGTTATTGCCTTCTTGAGTAGTGGTGTGTCTTTTTATAGATTTTTAAGGCCTTATTTAATAGGAGCAACTATAGTTTGTGGAGGCGCCTTTTTCTTAGGAACCTATCTTGCACCTCGTGCAAATAAGGGTTACAATGAATTTATCTTTGAGTACCTAAAGAAAAATAAGAATGATCGAGAGACTCAAAACGTGTATCGACAGATTGACACTGGAGATTATATCTACGTAAGCAGTTTTACGCCACGCACAAAGACGGGGCGCAATTTTACATGGGAGCATTTTGAAGGCAATAAAATGACTTATAAAATGAGTGCTGTCCGTATTACTTATAACGAAGAGGATACTACCTATACCTTAAATAGTTTTAAAAAGAGAACGATTACAGATCATGGTGATATACTAGAAAGCAATGCAAAGCTAGACACGGTTTTTAATTTTGATATAGATGATCTCACTCCTGTAGAATATATCGCAGAGACATTAAGTACTCCAGAATTAAGACAATTTATTGCAAAAGAAAAATCTAGAGGGTCTTCATATATAAGTCGCTATGAAGTGACTTTACAAAAACGCTATAGCCTTCCAGTTGCTGCATATATACTCACGATTATAGCGGTAGCAGTAAGCGCGATGAAGCGCCGTGGAGGGATGGGAATTAATCTTGCCTTTGGAATTGTGCTTGCCTTTGTATTTATATTTTTTGATAAAGTCTTTGGAACGCTAGCAGAGCAATCAGATTTTCCTCCATTAATAGCAGTGTGGACACCTAATGTTATTTTTGCAATACTAGCAGTATATCTTTTACGTAATGCAAAACGATAAGCTCACGGCATACCTTCATTTTCACCTTATAGTTTTTATTTGGGGATTTACAGCCGTGTTAGGAGCACTTATTACAATAGATGCTGTCCCATTAGTTTGGTTTAGAATGGGGCTGGCAAGTTTTTTTATATATGCCTTTATAAAGATGCGAGGAGTTTCTCTTGAGGTTTCTCATAAGACGTTATTAGGTTTTGCTATTGCGGGCTTAGTGATTGCGGTACACTGGCTTACATTCTTTGGAGCTATCAAAGCATCAAATGTCTCTATTACACTTGCAATGATGAGTACAGGAGCTTTTTTTACAGCATTACTAGAGCCCATATTTTATAAACGCAAAGTAATATGGTACGAGCTCTTCTTTGGGGCTATCGTAGTAGGAGCTCTATACATGATTTTTGAGGTAGAAACAGCTTATCAAACAGGAATATTACTCGCTTTATTTTCTGCTTTCTTATCGGCAGTATTTACGTTAATAAATGGAAAATTTATAAAAGAGCATCATCCCACAAAAATATCCTTTTACGAGTTACTCATAGGGAGTTTGTTTGTGACCGTATATCTTGTAATTACGAGGTCAGATGCATTCTTTTCGGCTCAGTTTTTTATGCTACCCACTAAGGATTGGGTGTACATTGGTATACTCGCTTCTGTTTGTACAGCTTATGCTTTTATAGCAGCAGTAGCAGTGATGAAACATTTGAGTCCTTATACCATAATGCTTACCATTAATCTTGAACCAGTATATGGGATATTATTAGCATTTGTAGTACTAGGAGATGCAGAACAAATGAGTTCAGAATTTTACTATGGTGCGCTTGTAATTCTTGCTGTAGTTATTGCCAATGGCGTTCTTAAAAATAGTAAAAAATTCAAGGCTGTTAAAGAGGCTTGAGTCTCTTAAGAAAACCATTATATTTGTACACCATACCTAACCAAAAGTCAAGCGCCATCGAGCGTCTTAAAACCTTGAGAATGGAATATTTAGATTTCGAATTACCCATCAAAGAGCTGGAAGAACAACTGGAAAAATGTGCCTTAATAGGCCAAGAAAGTGATGTAGACGTTACCCAGACTTGTAAGCAAATAGAAAAAAAACTAGCCGCAGCCAAAAAAGATATTTATAAAAATCTTACGGCATGGCAACGTGTGCAATTATCAAGACATCCTAACCGTCCTTATACATTAGATTACATAAACGCTATCTGTGGTGATACCTTTTTAGAGCTTCACGGTGATCGTAACGTAAAAGATGATAAAGCAATGATAGGTGGTCTAGGAAAGATAGGAGACCAGTCATTTATGTTTATAGGCCAGCAGAAGGGGTATAATACAAAAACAAGACAGTACCGTAACTTCGGTATGGCAAACCCAGAGGGCTATCGTAAGGCATTGCGTCTTATGAAAAGTGCTGAGAAGTTTGGAGTGCCTGTAGTGTCTATAGTAGATACACCAGGAGCGTATCCAGGTCTTGAAGCAGAGGAGCGTGGACAAGGAGAAGCTATTGCCCGCAATATTCTTGAGATGACACGTCTTAAAGTGCCTATTATTGTAATAATTATAGGTGAAGGAGCAAGTGGTGGAGCCTTAGGAATAGGCGTAGGTAATAAAGTATTAATGCTTGAAAATACTTGGTACTCTGTAATCTCACCAGAGTCATGTTCTTCAATTTTATGGAGAAGCTGGGAGTATAAAGAACAAGCTGCAGAGGCGTTAAAGCTTACTGCAACAGATATGAAAAAACAGAAGCTTATTGACGAGATCGTAAAAGAACCATTAGGCGGAGCACATGCAAATCGTCCAGAGGCTTTCCTTACGGTAAAAGCATCAATACTAAAAGCTTTTGACGAATTTAAGAACTTATCACCAACAGAACTGGTGGAACAAAGGATGAATAAATATTCAGAAATGGGAGTCTTCAAGGGCTAACAAGACCTTTTTCACTTGATACCATAATCCGCGCTTTTCCAGTGCGGATTTTTTTACCCTTATTAACAATATTTTCGAGTTATTAACAGTTCAATTGTTAATGACCTGTGAGTACTACGCTTTCGCGAAAGCGTATCTCACTTAACTATTTATTTACTTTCGTAGCTATGGAACAAACTAAGCCGAAACCAGCATATAATACTTCTAAAGGTCAAGTAATTAGCCTAGAGAAAGGGAAAATACCACCTCAAGCACTTGATCTTGAGGTTGTTGTGCTTGGGGCGCTTATGATTGACAAGAAAGGTGTAGATGAAGTAATTGACATCCTATCACCAGAGGTTTTTTATAAAGATCAACATAGACATATTTTTGAGGCGATAAGAGTGCTCTTTGAAGAAGGGCAACCAGTCGACTTATTAACGGTTTCTGAGCAACTTAAGAAGATGGGCAAGCTGGATGTAGCTGGAGGTGATTATTACCTGATCCAACTCACACAAAAAGTAGCTTCTTCTGCTCACATAGAGTATCATGCACGTATTATCTTGCAGAAATTTATACAGCGTTCTCTTATTAAAATTTCTAATGAAATTATTGAAGAAGCGTATGATGAAACTACAGATGTATTTGACCTCTTAGATACTGCAGAAACAAAACTTTATGAGGTAACACAAGGAAACGTAAAACGTAGTTCTGAGAGTGCTCAGAACCTTGTGATACAAGCAAAAAAGAGAATTGAAGAGATTGCAAATCAAGAGGGATTATCAGGGATTCCTACTGGTTTTCATAAAGTGGATGAGCTTACCTCTGGATGGCAGCCATCAGACTTGATTATTGTTGCAGCTCGTCCAGGTATGGGTAAAACTGCGATGACGCTTACAATGGCTCGTAACATGGCTGTAGATCAAAATATACCGGTAGCATTCTTTTCGCTAGAGATGTCCTCCGTACAGTTAATTACTCGTTTGATTTCTTCAGAAACAGGATTATCTTCAGAAAAGCTGCGTACGGGAAAGTTAGAGAAACATGAATGGGAGCAGCTCAATGTAAAAGTAAAGAGTCTAGAGAAAGCCCCTTTATTTATAGATGATACACCATCACTTTCTATTTTTGACTTACGGGCAAAGGCAAGACGTCTTGCATCCCAGTTTGGGATTAAAATTATAATGATTGATTACCTGCAGTTAATGACGGGTGGATCTTCACAAAAGGGTGGAGGTAACCGAGAGCAAGAAATCTCTATGATTTCTCGTAATCTCAAAGCACTTGCAAAGGAGCTTTCTATACCTGTAATTGCACTATCACAGTTATCACGTGCGGTGGAGACGCGTGGTGGTAGTAAAAGACCATTACTGTCTGACCTTCGTGAATCTGGTGCGATCGAGCAGGATGCAGACATTGTTTCCTTTATTTACCGTCCAGAATATTATAAAATTGAAGAATGGGATGATGATGAGCGTAGCCCTACAGAAGGACAAGGAGAGTTTATTGTTGCAAAGCACCGTAACGGTGGCCTTGATAACATACGTCTTAAATTTATAGGGCACTTAGGTAAGTTTGATAACCTAGATGACTTCTCAACTCCTTACGAGTTTGCAAGTAGTATGAATGCTGCTGCAAATGATGATACCTTTAATCCTAATGCATTGCCTAGTGCAAATGACGCCTTTGGAGGGCCAGGACCAGGACTTCCAAGTGAGAATGAGGATGACGGTGTTCCTTTCTAAAAATAGAAATTATACATATAGTAAGACCTCAATAGTATCATACGTAATGATATTGTTGAGGTCTTTTCATAAAGGTATTTTACCTGTATGCTGCTGCAATATGATTTATGAATGAAGCAGATATTTAAATCATTGTAATTAAATAACAATTGAGTTACTATTGGGTTGAGGGATAATCATGGCACACTGCTTGTCATAACAAATGTGTATTTTTATCGTTATGTATGAAAAAGCTTATATGAGATTTTTTACATGGATTTTATTGTTTCTCTCCGTGTCTTCCTTTGGTCAGAGCTTGCAAGAAGGTCAAAAGTTATGGCATCCATCAGAACCATTAACGATAGCAGATTTTAAAATGAGTATTAATGATACTCAAAATGAATCCGTGTATAGCCAGTTTAGTATCTCTTCTCAGTTAAGTGGTTTTTCATTTTTGAGTAAAAACCTCAATCAGAAAGTGCTCAATATTTTTATGGGTGAAGCTTCTTGGGTAAATAGTGCTATAGGAGTAGATGAGGTAGCTTTACTAGAATTCCAGCAATTACAGTTTGATCTTTGTGAAGTATACACGAGAAATTTTAGAAAAGAAGCATTAATTGGTAAAAAGGAAGTTCTTAAAGGATTTGATTTCTTACAGATACTCAATAATAAAATCATGTCAGATTTTGCTAGGGAGCGTGCACGTTTGATAGAAGAAACAAAGAGTGGTAGTCATAAAGAAAAAGTAATAGCATGGAAGCATGATGTTGCCGTTAGGTTAGATAGTTTACACGACTTTAGATATGCAAATAAGAAAAAAATTAAAATAGCTAGAAAGTGAATAAGAGAAACTTAATATTAGTAGTTCTTGTGTTGAATTTTGCTTTCGCGAAAGCGTCCTACATTCTCATCCCCATGGATGTAGAGACACAACGAGAACACCTTAAAGCCTACGGAATTACTTACTGGTCGCTTGATAAGAATCAAAAAGTTAAATGGTTACTCAATTATAGGGGTGGCGCTTTCTTACTGCCAGATACGGATGAGGTGCGCCGTGAGTGCACCATACGTGGTGTGTCTTATGAGGTACTATCAGACGGGCAAACGGAGCAAATACTAACAGAAATAGCCAGTCCTTCTCAAAATATGGAAGCCGTTGTGCTAGAAAAAGCACCTAAAATTGCGGTCTACACGCCAGATAGCAAAGTGCCTTGGGATGATGCGGTAACCATGGTGCTCACATACGCAGAGATTCCTTATACCACCATTTATGATACAGAAGTACTGAGTGATCAACTCATTTTATATGACTGGTTACACTTACATCATGAGGATTTTACCGGCCAGTATGGAAAATTTTATGGAGCTTACCGAGCTTCGCCCTGGTATATAGAAGAGAAAAAAAATGCCGAAGCACTTGCTGCAACATTAGGGTATGATAAAGTCTCAAAGGAAAAGGGAGCTGTAGCTCTTAGGATACGTGATTACGTTGTAGGAGGTGGTTTTATGTTTGCTATGTGCAGTGCGACAGATAGTTTTGACATCGCACTCTCTGCCGAAGGAGTAGATATTTGTGAACCAATGTTTGATGGAGATGCTAGCGAGGCAGGATATACTTCAAAAATAGATTTTCAAAAAACATTTGCTTTTAAAAACTATACGCTAGAGCGCTCTCCTACTACTTACGAGTTTTCATCTATAGATATGACACGCAAACGTAAGATCCCTTTTCAAACAGATTATTTTACTCTTAAAGATTACAGTGCAAAATGGGATCCTATCCCTACCATGCTTTGTCAAAATCATACGGCACTTGTAAAAGGTTTTATGGGACAAACTACTAGCTATGATCCAGAGACCATTAAATCTAATGTGCTTGTAATGGGTGAAAATCTAACTAATGGTGAAGCAAGATATATACATGGGATTAAAGGAAAAGGGTTCTTTACTTTTTATGGAGGTCACGACCCAGAAGATTATCAACATCGTGTAGGTGATCCAAAGACAGAACTAGAACTACACCCTAATTCTCCAGGCTATCGATTGATTTTGAATAATGTATTGTTTCCTGCTGCTCGTAAGAAAAAACAAAAAACCTAAACACATTGAATAGAATATTTGTCATACTATTAGCAATAACTTTAGTCTCAGTGTCTGATGCTCCAGAGAGACTTGCATGGAATGCTAAACGCGTGTTACAATGGTCAGACTTTAAAGGAACACCAGATTCTTTAGAACGATGGGCTGCTAGTTCTACCACGGGTATTAGTCAAGGATATGCTATTGATGGTGCTGGAGTTATAGATAAAGAAAGCCTAACAGTAACGGCTCATTTTTATCCTGAATATTCATGGGTGCGTCATAAAGAAAAGAGTAAACACCTCTTAGCACATGAGCAAACACATTTTGATATTACAGAAGTATACGCACGTAAATTAAAGGACAACATAGCAGCGTTTACATTTACTTCTAATAGCCTTGAAGAAATTAAAATGCTTTACAAAGAAATAGAGGAAGAGCGCATTAAGACCCAACAATTATTTGATAAAGAAACAAAACACTCTATTGATCACATGAAAGAAGTACAATGGGAGTTTAAAGTGGGAAGATGGCTAGCAGGTGATTTTAGAGATAAGTAAGCCTGAGGATCTAGTGTATACACACCATAGAAAAACCCGAACTTCTAGTATAGAAATTCGGGTTTTTTGATTTGTTTAAAAAGCGGTAATCTAGTTGTAAAAAGGTACTTCTACACGAGCATTACCCCACGCCATGTGAAGGTGAGCTCCTTGATCTACAGGTACGAACTCCATACCAAAATATTCGATAGCGTCCTCTGCTTGTGTTACGGGTACCGTAATACGTGCTACATCATTTGCTTCTTTATAAAAGTAAGATCCCCATACATTAAGGTCAGAACTTAAAATAATAGTCCACTCAGCACCATTAGGCATTGCATACATCGTGTATGTTCCTGCTTTTACTGGCGTCGTTCCTAGTTTCATATCCTTGTAAAGAGTAATCTCTGCTGCTTCATTGGCACCAAGTCTCCATACTTTACCGTCTGGAGCAAGACTAGAAAGTTCACGCTCTTTAAGTTGAGGGCGGCTATACGTTACCTTTACTAGCTTATTTGATTCTTTATAATTAGACGGGAAAGCCGCTTGATCCATAGGGCTTTTATCTACATTAAAATCTTGTGCAGTTACAGATGGTGCAGCAACAAATGCGAGTGCCACCATAGCAGTCATAAAAAACTTTTTCATAATTGTTTTGTGTTTTAGAGTTAATTAGTCTTGAAAGAGCTTTCAAGGCTTATTCAAAGTTATGGGGTAAGTCTCACAAAAGTGCTAAAACTTTCAAAATGTTTTAGAAGTACGCTTTCGCGAAAGCGTATACCTTCATATTCATATACTTTTGTGATGTATAGTTATAATATGTAACTATATGTGCTATAAATGTTTTATTATAGGAAGTATAATCGCATATTTGGCTTATCAATAACAATAAATATAAAAAACCATGTGTGGAATTGTATGCGCCTTTGATCTAAAGGAGAAAGCCGAAGATTTACGTCCTCAATTATTAGAAATGTCAAAAAAGATTCGCCATAGAGGACCGGACTGGAATGGTGTTTTTAATAATGAGAAAGCCATCATGACACACGAACGTCTGTCTATAGTGGATCCTGCTTCTGGAAAACAACCGTTATTTTCAAAAGATAAAAGTCTTGTGCTTGCTGCAAATGGAGAGATATATAATCACAAGGAACTACGCAAGACCTTAACAAGTGATTACGAGTTTCAAACAGCATCAGATTGTGAGGTGATCCTCGCGCTCTATAAGGAACATGGTCATGACTTTTGTGATAAGCTTAATGGAATTTTTGGCTTTGCATTATATGATGTAGAAAAAGACGAATATTTTGTAGCACGTGATCACATGGGAATTATCCCGCTTTACATGGGATGGGACCAGCACGGAACCTTTTATGTAGCTTCAGAGTTAAAAGCATTAGAAGGAGTTTGCTCAAAAATAGAATTATTTCCTCCAGGTCATTACTATTCTAGTGTGACAGGAGAGCTTACACGCTGGTATTCTCGTGACTGGATGGAATACGATCATGTAAAAGATAATGAATCAAGTATAGAAGAATTACATGATGCACTTGCGGCATCTATAAAACGCCAACTAATGAGTGATGTGCCTTATGGGGTGTTACTTTCTGGAGGTCTAGATTCTTCAATTACAAGTGCAATAGCAAAGCTATATGCAGAAAAACGTATAGAATCTGGTGACGAGCAGGCTGCGTGGTGGCCACAATTACACTCGTTTAGTATAGGACTCAAGGGTTCTCCAGATCTTGCAGCTGCTCAGGTAGTAGCAGATCATATAGGGACGGTACATCACCCTATTGAATTTACGATACAAGAAGGACTAGATGCAATACGAGACGTAATCTATCATCTAGAAACGTATGATATTACGACCATAAGAGCGAGTACGCCTATGTATCTTATGGCACGTGTGATTAAATCTATGGGAGTAAAGATGGTACTCTCTGGAGAAGGAGCAGATGAGATTTTTGGAGGATATTTATACTTTCACAAGGCTCCAAATGCAAAAGAGTTTCATGAGGAAACTGTGCGTAAATTAGATAAGTTACACATGTATGACTGTCTACGTGCAAATAAATCACTTGCAGCATGGGGAATAGAAGGGCGAGTACCTTTCTTAGATAAAGAATTTATGGACGTAGCTATGCGTCTCAACCCTCAAGATAAAATGATTACAAAAGAACGTAAGATGGAAAAATGGATCTTACGTAAGGCTTTTGAAAAGTACTTACCAGAGAGTGTAGCCTGGAGACAGAAAGAGCAGTTCTCAGACGGTGTAGGTTATTCTTGGATAGATAGTCTTAAAGAAGTGGTAGATGAAGCTGTGAGTGCAACCCAGATGGAAAATGCACACCACAGATTCCCTATCCATACACCACAAAACAAAGAGGAATTCTATTACCGCAGCATTTTTGAAGAGCATTTTCCAAGTGATGCGGCAGCACTTTGTGTGCCTTCTGTACCTAGCGTAGCATGTAGCACACCTATAGCGCTAGAATGGGATGAAGCATTTAAAAACATGAACGATCCATCAGGAAGAGCCGTGGCTTTTGTGCACGATGATGCTTATTAAGAATATATAAATGATTACATAGAAAAACCGCTTTATCTAGAAAGATAGAGCGGTTTTTTGATTTGTCACATCCAATAATGTTCTTTAATCAATTTTTACTTTATTAATGGTGAATTTCATATCTCCCAGTGGGCCAGTGATCTCATTGATTCTTGAATTTGTGTAGTAAAGATATCCATCATAAATACTAAAGGTATCTGCCCAGCGCACTTGTTCCCCCTCTATGAGTGTAGATACTTCCTTAGTATTAGTATTCATTTTCATTACTTTGTTATTTTCTAAATCGGCAAAGTATAGCGTGCCGTTATCATTAAGTATCATCCCATCTGGTGCGCCAGTTTTCTTCACTAGCGATACGCTATTTTCTATCTCTTTTTCTGTGCCATATATAAGTATTGCTGTAGGAATTGAATATAAGCTGTAACCACTTAAAGCATGGTAGTACAAGGTATCATTGTTGAGGTCTAAGGCTATACCATCAGCATGTACTGTATTCTTCCAGGTGCTGCCATCTGGAAAGGTGAGTTTTTCTAGTTCGGCTAGGGTGGAGGAATGCTCATTTAAGACTCTTTTAGAAATACCAGACTCAAGATCTAATATTACTAAGCCTGCATGTCCAGAGTCTGTAAAGTAAGCTTTGTTATTTTTAGGATCTATACGCACATCATTGATGTACGAGTCTTTGTGGATACTACTTTCTGAGAGGGCATAGGTGCGCTTTAAGGAGTTTGAAGTTAAGTCAAATACAAAGATTTTTGGGTTGTCAATCACGCCTCCAAAAAGCGGATTGCGAGTATCTACTACGTATAAATCATTGTTAAAAGCAACGACAGATTGTACCGCCACAAAAAGCGAATCATTTATTTCTTTACCATCTTCCCAGGTATTCCATTGTTCATTAGGAAATGCGGCCGACTCATTATTTTCTAGTACTTCAACTACGGAGTTTTTGACACCTTTTCTCCATCTAGGGAAATTAGCAAATATTCTTCCTTCATTACTTACCGTAACTCCCGTTACTTGCTGTCCAGTAAAAGAAGCTACTTCAGTAATTACTGGTGATTCTTTAGTTTTTTCTATTTCTTTTGCTTCTGGTGTGTTCTTGCAACTTATAATAGAAAGCATAACAAGCAGTGATACCATCGTTTTATTCATGATGTAAGTTTTATAAAATAAAGTACTTTTTTAAAGTTGCAAAGATAGTACGGCTATGTATGCCTAGCGAATAGAAACTGTTAGGCTTATTATAAAACTAAAGAAGGAGTTCCTTAGATTAAGTGGTGACGTACTCTTTTAGATCTGAGGTTAAGATTTCTGTAAGTTCGCTTTCATTCCCAGAACTTGTTTCTGTAAAAATAAATCCAAAAACGGGATACGTATGTATGTCAAGGGGTCTCACTAGTACTGGGTTTTCAAAAGAGGAGGCTACTTTATTGTAATCAAAACTTTTTACATCTTGTGCGTTAATACCAGTGCTATTATCAAGTATAACAATGCTAAAGATTTTATCCTCCTTGTCTTTAAATATATAGTTCCAGTCAGGTTTTTTGCTTTCGCGAAAGCATACATAAGCATTAAAATCTAGGGTAACTCCAAGGGAGTCACCCGTGGTACAAAATCCTCCAAAACGCAGCGGATTAACCTCAATAGGAGTGATTTTTCCAGAAGCATCGATGCGTATTTCTGCATGCGCAGGAAAATTTTTGAGTTGTAATTCTTGTCCTAATGCGTTTAGGAATTCATGTATGGCAGGGCTATGTGTGGTGATAATCTCTTTTGAGGTACAATAAACGCGATCGCTAGTGTCCTTTCCAGAAGAGAACAGGTGGTGCAATATGTTTAAAATAACAACCTCACCGTTTGCATTGTGATAGTAATCTATGGCAAACTCTTCTCCTTCTATAAATTCTTCAATAATGAAATAAGTGGTGTCTAGTACATTTTTAGGAAAGATACTTTTGAGCTTTTCTGGATGTAGCTCTTTCTTTGCTTGTTCCCAGTCATTTTTATCTTGAATGATATGAACGCCTATGCTAAAAAAGCCAACACTAGGTTTTATAACAAAAGGAAATTTTAATGTCGTAGCATCTAGAAGATGAACGTCTGTTAAGGACAGCTTTTTAAAATAGAAATCTGGAAATAAGTTTTTAGTAAGCTCTCTAAACTGGACTTTATCCTTTAATATATTTATCTGGCGAGCAAGTGTACTATCTCCTAGATGTTGTTCTATCCATACTAACGCATTTTCTGAGTTTGAGTATAGCGTTGTGGTGTCTGGATTATTTTTATAGAGCGCAATGGCATCTTGCTCTGCTATCCAGTTAAGAGTATCGTCTTGGGCGAGCTGCTTTGCCACCGGAGTTGCTATAATAGGATAGTTTTTTTCTTTTATAGTGGCTATGAGAAAATCTGATACAAAGGGCTTATCTATTAAAAACATAAAGAAGACTATTTTTTTTAAGTGACAGTTATTTTTTATAATGGCCTTTTAGGCAACGCTAGTACCAAAATAGGAACTTATACCGCTTAGAATACTCTGCACTGCATAAGCAGCTAGAATAAGTCCCATTATTTTACTAATGACTGTAATCCCGTAGTTACCTATGCGTTCTTGGAGTTTATTTGCTCCTAGTAAAATTAAGCATGTAAGTCCTATTACAAATAGAACCAGCGCTGTAACTATCAACTGTTCTTGTATGGAATAAATATGGTTATCTGTCATTAAAACCACTGCCATGATTGCTCCAGGAGAAGCGATAGATGGTATAGCAATGGGGAATATGGTGACGTGTTTATAATCTGTGATGTTACTTTTTTCTTCTTCGGGTTTACCATCGCCAAAAATCATAGTAAGCGCAAATAGAAATAAAATAACACCTCCAGAAATCTGGAAGGCATTTAAAGAAACAGACATTCCTTCAAGGATTAATTGACCTATCACAATAAAAAATAATAGGATCAAAAACGCTATACCAGAAGCCCTAATAGCTATTTTCTTTTTATGACGTAAATCAAATTCTTTTGTAGCTTCTAGATATACAGGGATAGAACCAATAGGGTCTATTACAGCAAAAATGAAGAAAATAGAAGTAATGATATCAGGCATTTGTAGTTTTTATAATAGGATGTAAATGTACTATTTTCTCATTGTTCATCATTTTAAATGTATGAGCAGCATATAAATAAAATGTCGTAATGTAATTTATGCCTATGCTCTTATAATACCTACTACAAACCCATTTACGATACATAGATTTATTGCTAAAACGCAGATATCCAGCGTAAAGCATTATATTTAGTGCTTATGGCAATAAAAAACACACCTGTAACAGCTACTTATATTTCTATAAAAAATTGGTCTGAGGATGATAGACCAAGAGAGAAGTTAATGATTAAAGGTAGGTCTGTACTGTCTGATGCAGAGTTGATCGCTATTTTAATAAGTTCTGGATCTAGAGAGGAAAGTGCGGTAGCATTGAGCAAACGTATTCTTGCAAAAGCCGAAAACAACCTTTCAGAGTTGGGTAAATTCTCGGTAAAAGACTTAATGAAGTTTAAGGGAATAGGAGAGGCAAAGGCAGTTGCGATTGCTGCTGCTCTAGAACTAGGGAGAAGGAGAAGTGGTGGAGAGATGCTTTCGCGAAAGCGTATTTCTTCCTCAAAAGATGCTTATCATATATTGCAACCCATTATAGGGGAGCTAGGGCATGAGGAATTCTGGGTACTATTTTTAAACAATTCAAATAAGGTATTACGCAAGGAGCAAGTAAGTAAAGGTGGACTCACGGGAACGCTGGTAGATGTGCGACTCGTAATGAAAACTGCGATAGAGTTAAGTGCCGTAGGGATGATTTTAGGACATAATCATCCCTCTGGAACACTTAAACCATCACAGGCAGATAAGCTTCTTACGGCTAAACTGAAAACAGCGGCGCAGAGTCTAGATATCCAAGTCTTAGACCATATTATTGTGACCGAAAAGCAGTATTTTAGCTTTGCCGACGACGGCATTCTATAATCACTACCTGCACCATGTTACTCGTTTATACGCATAAAATTACACCTCGTGTCACCTATACGTTCAAACATATATGCACACGCATTTTAGGTATACCAGTGCAGTTTACCAGTAAACTAGAGGCATTTATAGCTCATGAAGGACCTAAACTTTCTTACACTTATAAAAAATTAGGTAACGAACTTCATATAAGAAGTACAGACTTGCTATTTGATCAAGGGGTACTCTCCATGGATATAAGTGTGCAGGACTGGGATGGAATTCCTTGTTTTTTTCAAATAAGAGAGGCCACTACAGAGATCCCTTATGATATCTTTGCAGCAACGTTTTATTTACTTAGTAGGTATGAAGAGTATTTACCTCACGTAAAAGATGATTTAGGTAGATTTCCAGCTTCAGAAAGCCTAGGAGGAATACATAAATTTTTACACCAACCCGTGATTGATGTATGGATACATCGTCTTGGAACAGTGCTCGTTAATACGTTTCCTTCCATCGAGTTAAAGAGTAGTACCTACCATACAGACATGATGGTTACTGTGCCGCAAGCTTTTAAGTATAGAAAGCTGGGTGTATTGCGCATGCTGGGAGGTTATATAAGGGATATAAGTAAATTGCGCTTGCGCGAAATTGTGAAGCGCACACAAGTACTAGTAGGTGCCCGCAAGGATCCTTATGACACTTTTACATGGTTAACAAACGTGCAAAAAAAAGAGAAACTAAGCTTCCATGTTTTTTTTCAAGTAGGTGATTATGGAAAGGATGGGAAAAATATAAAGCATTCTAAACGTGCTTTTCAAACCACTATAAAAATGGTAGGTGATTACTGTAAGGTAGGTTTGCTCGTTTCACCACAAGCAGCACGCGATAAGTTGTCTTTGAGTCTAGAGCGCAAACGCCTTGAAGATATAGAGCACCGACCTTTAACAAGTATACACATCTCAAATTTTAAACTGAATTTACCTCACATATATCGCGATGCGTTAGATCAAGAAATTCAAGAAGATTTTACCATGGGTTATGATGGAATCATAGGTTTTAGAGCAGGTACCTCACAATCTTTCTTATACTATGATCTAGATTATGAAATCCAGACACCACTTGTGATTAATCCAGTATGCATGCAATCTGACACAATAATAAATTATAAAAACCACACGATCGATTTTGTACTTCTCAAGGAGCTGCAAGATCAAATTAAAGATGTAGGAGGCATTTTTAGAATTTCATTTTCTAATGACTCCTTTGATGATATTTATAGTAAAAAACTCTTTAGACACTTACTAGCAAATGGCTAATATTACAGATATTTTTTTTGACCTCGACCATACCTTATGGGATTTTGACCGTAACAGCGGATTGGCTTTCGCCAAAATTTTTGAACTTAACAATCTCTCTATTGACTACGATGAGTTCTTAGGTGTGTACAGTCCTATAAACTTCCAGCAATGGAAGTGGTATAGAGAAGAGCGTATCACTAAGGCGCAACTACGATATGGAAGATTCAAAAAAACCTTTGATAAAATGGGTATTTCTGTAACAGATGATATAATAGACAAGCTATCTGATGATTATATAAACTATCTTCCAGAGAATAATTTCTTATTTGAGGGTACTATAGAATTACTAGAGTATCTATCTCCTACTTATAAAATGCATATTATTACAAATGGTTTTCAAGAAGTGCAAGCTGTAAAAATGGAAAAATCTGGACTAGCGCCATATTTTGAAACAATGACAACTAGTGAGTCTGCCAATGTAAAAAAGCCAAATCCTAAAATCTTTCATGTAGCCATGCAAAAAGCAGGTGCAACTGCTAGTAAAAGTATAATGATAGGTGATACTTATGAAGCAGATATTGTGGGTGCTATAAACGTAGGGATGGATGCTATCTGTTTTAATTATCACAAACTCAAGTTACCACAAGGTATAAAAGAAGTGAAGACAATCTCACAGCTCAAAGAGTACTTATAGCAATAATAAAGGAGCTTATACCGTTTTATCTATGTTATGAGCAAAACATAGTATATATGAACTTTTATAAGCGGTGTAATTTTATTTTTGTATTTGCTTTTCAAGTAGTACTGCTAGTTTCTTGTGTGAGTGATGTAGATTTAGATCGCATTGATGAAATAATACTTACTCCAGAAATAGAGGCAGATCTAGTGTTCTTCACGCTTAACACCGCAAATTTTGACGCTGTAAACGAGAGTAGTATGCAGATAAGTGTGCGAGATACCACCAGGCTCGAGTTTCTTGATGATGCTATAATACAAGAGTACTTGCAAGAACTGGAGCTTATGTATAGCGTTGAAAATACATTTAATAGAACACTTATAAATAGATCTTTATTTTTAGACAATGCTGGAGTTATTCAATATGAAGTGATTTTTCCTATAGCTGCGTCACAAGATGGTGAGGTAGTTACAACCTCATTTCAAGCGGTACTCTCACAAGAAGATATACAAGGAATACGCAATGCCATACAGTTAGTAAATGAGGTAACATTATTTACTAATGGACTTCCCTATGATGGAGTCTTAAGCTTCCAAAGCAAAGCAATCTACTCATTACAAATAGCAGACCTTTAATATGAGAGTACTAGTTATTATAGTACTTCTATTATCCTTAAAGATACTATCTGCACAAAACAGACAGCTGCTTTATAATATACAAGAGCTACCTCAAACATTACTAAGTAATCCCGGTAGCGTTATTAATTTTGATAAACATATAGGTATACCGCTTCTATCTGGGTTTTCTGTAGAGGTAGGTTCTTCTGGAGTGAGTGTGTATGATATATTTAGATCAGATAGAAACATTAACAATGCTATAGACACCGCTATTTCTAAGCTTGATAATAGCGATTATTTTAGTGTTAATCAACAGCTAGAGATATTATCTTTCGGGTGGAGATCAAGACAGTCTGATATCTATTTCTCGGGAGGTTTATATCATGAGATAGATGCAATTTTATATTTTCCAAAAGACATTGCAGTCCTAGCTTATAGAGGTAATGTGGATGCTATAGATAAGGTATTTGACTTTTCTGACATCTCGTTTGCAGCAGAGTCACTGTCGGTATATCATTTTGGATTGCAAAAAAAGCTTAATGACTCTTGGCAAGTAGGAGCTAGAGCAAAAGTCTACATGAGTGTAGCAAATATAAATAGTATTGATAATGCAGGAAGCTTTGTTACTAGAAGCACGCCTAATGGTCCTAATTTTTTTAGCCATCAACTCCGTGACGCTCGCTTAGGAATACAAACTTCTGGGATTGCATCATTATTTGATGACGAAGTAGCGACAGATGCAAGAGAGATTGCTAGTAACGCACTGCTAAGTAAGAATATTGGAGTAGGAATAGATGTAGGGTTTACACATTTTATTAACGAACAATGGTTAGTCACAGGGAGTCTTATTGACATAGGTTTTGTAAGGCATCGAGAAGATGTAGCAAGCTCAAGCGCTACTGGTAATTATGAAACTAATGGTCTCGAGCTCGAGTTTCCAGCAGCCATACAGGGAGTTAATACTACCGCATACTGGCAGGAGCTAGAAGAAGAGTTTGAGGATGCAGTTACCATTGAGGATAGCTTGTCTAATCCTTATACAAGTTGGCGTCCTTTAAAAATAAATGGCTCTGTACAGTATTCCTTTGGAGAGGATAGGGGAGAAGCCTGTAATTGTACATCACATTTAAAAAGAAGTTACAACAATAGAGTAGGTGCTCATTTATATAGCATAAAAAGACCTAGAGGTTTTCAAACAGCATTAACGGCTTACTATGAAAAACAATGGGGCAATAAATTACTTTCGCGAGTTACATACACTTATGATAAGCGCTCAAGTAGGAACGTAGGTCTATTGATAAGCACAAAAATTAATAAATTTAATCTTTATCTTGCTGCAGATAATTTAATAGAATATACAAACCTAGCAAAAGCTAGGGGAGCAAGTATACAGTTTGGAATGCAGCTAGTATTCAATAATAAATAATACCATAATGAAATTACTACTTAGTTTATTACTCGCTATCTTCTGGGGTAGTTCTATGATTTCTCAATCTGTAAATGATTATAAATACGTGATTATTCCTGAGAAATTTGACATCTTGAAAGAGAAGGATCAATATCAAATGAATAGCTTAACAACGTTTCTTTTTAAAAAGTATGGATTTGACGCTTATCTGGCAAAAAGTGATAATCTTCCTTTAGATTACACGCGTAATGGTTGTAATGCTCTTTATGCAGATGTAGTAGAAAATTCTGGAATGTTGCGTACCAAGTTGCAAGTGAAATTATTGGATTGTAATGATGCTGTAGTCTTTATCTCAGAAGAGGGTTCTAGTAAATTGAAAGAGTTTCGAAAAAGTTATCATGAAGCCTTGAGAAGAGCTTTTGAGTCCATTGAGGAACTTCATTATAGCTACAAAAAAAATAGTAGTGCTGAGGTTAAAGAAGTTACTAGTATCTCAAATACAGTAGCGACAACACCTTTAGTAGTTAACACTCAAGAAGTAGAGAAGATAGATTCTCTCCCCAATGAGAAACAAGAAGAAAGTGTGTCACCTACAGAAAGTAGTGTAATGCTTGCTGTACAGTCTTATGTAAGTACAGATGGCGCTTATGAGGCACTAACCGCTGGTTCATCTATTCAGTTTTTCGAAAACTCTCAAAAAATAGGTGAGGTGACTAATGTACATGTAGCATCTACTTTTGAAGTGAAAACAACGCAATTTAGCGGTAAGGGCTATTTAAAGGAAGGACGCCTTATTGTTGAGCGTATCATAAAAGGAATTGCAGATCCTATTGAAATGATCTTTATAAAAAAGTAAGACAAATTTTAATATCCGTATTTGGAACCCCATTTTTCTTTTAAGCTTTCGCGCAAAGCTTTCTCGCGGGCATTATTGGTAGGTTCATAAAACCTAGTGCCACTTATCTCTGGTGGCATAAATTCTTGATTTACAAAACTACCTGGGAAGTCATGTGAATACTTATAGTCATCACCATACCCTATTTCTTTCATCAACTTGGTAGGAGCATTACGTAAGGGAAGAGGAACAGATAGGTCTCCAGTTTGTTTCACGAGCTGCTGTGCTTTGCCTATAGCAAGATAAGAGGCATTGCTTTTTGGCGAAGTTGCTAAATAAGTTACACACTGACTCAGTATAATACGTGCTTCTGGATATCCAATGGTCGTTACTGCCTGGAAACAATTATTTGCAATGACTAGTGCAGTTGGGTTTGCATTACCTATATCCTCAGAGGCTGCAATAATAAGACGGCGTGCAATAAATTTTACATCCTCTCCACCTTCTATCATACGTGCAAGCCAGTATACGGCAGCATTAGGATCACTACCCCGTATTGATTTTATAAAAGCTGAAATAATATCATAATGCTGCTCTCCAGTCTTATCATAACGCACAATATTCTGTTGCACCTTAGATAGCACCATATCGTTAGTGACAACCACTTCGTTTTGAGGTTCTGTGGTAACTATGAGTTCAAATATATTGAGAAGTTTACGGGCGTCTCCACCGCTAAGGCGCAGTAGTGCTTCCGTTTCTTTAAGTGTGATATCTTTCTTTTTGAGAATACTATCCTCTGTAATCGCTCTATTGAGTAGTAATTCTAAATCCTTCTTATCAAAGGGTTTAAGTATGTATACTTGACAACGGGATAGTAGTGCGGGAATAACTTCAAAACTTGGGTTTTCTGTGGTAGCACCTACTAGGGTAACCCATCCACGCTCTACTGCCCCTAGTAGTGAGTCTTGCTGAGATTTTGAAAACCTATGAATCTCATCTATAAAGAGTATAGGGTTTTTCTGAGTAAAAAGTCCACCGCTTTGTTTTGCCTTATCAATAACGTCACGTATATCTTTTACTCCACTGTTTATAGCACTTAATGTATAGAAGGGGCGGTTAGACTCTTCAGAGATAATAGTAGCTAGGGTAGTTTTTCCTATTCCAGGAGGTCCCCATAAGATAAGGGAAGGTATAATCCCAGCTTTAAGCGCTTGTTGTAGTGATCCACTAGGTCCTACAAGGTGTTGCTGGCTGAGGTAATCTTCTAGTTTTTTAGGGCGTAACCTTTCTGCAAGAGGAGTATTCATAGTACAAAAATAGTTATTTTGATGAGGTCTTTAGTGACAATATTACATCTACTTCATCTTCGGGCGTTAATTTGCAGTTAAGTGTATAAGTACATGATTATGAATAAAGAGTCAGAACATTTTAAATTTTATAATGGGGTAGTGCTGTACCCATTATTATTTGTGCTGGTCATGTGGTTCGTTTTTTGGCTAGAAATAAAATACAGCTTAGATTTTACAAGATGGGGTGTAAAACCTCGCACGGTAAAGGGACTAAGAGGTATACTTTTCTCACCATTAATACACTCAGGTATCAAACATTTATGGCATAACACCATCCCATTGTTAGTCTTGAGTACAGCGCTATTTTACTTTTACAGAAAAATATCTTGGCGTGTTTTAGTACTTCTTATACTCTTAAGCGGTGCTGGCACTTGGATGATAGGAAGAGTTTCCTATCACATAGGTATGAGCGGCGTCATATATGCCCTAGTTTCTTTTCTCTTTTTTAAAGGGATTCTAGCAAAGTATTTCCGGTTAATTGCACTTTCATTAGTAGTTGTCTTTCTATATGGCAGTCTTATATGGGGCACATTGCCCACTAGTGAGTCCATATCTTGGGAAGGACATTTATCTGGATTTATAGCAGGAGGATTGGTTGCGTTATGCTTTCGCGAAAGCGTACCAAAACCAGTCACATACAGCTGGGAGCAACCAGAATATATTGCAGATCAAGATCCATTCATGCAACAATTTGATGAAAATGGAAACTTTTTTGAATTACCTCCAGAAATTGAACAAGATGAGGAAGCCGAAAGGATAGTGATAAATTATGAGTATAAGGAACGTAAAACACCCCAAAAAGGTGATTTATGAGCGTTGTCTTACTATTTCATAAAGGAAAGCACCACAAGCAACCGAAACATTTAAAGAAGCAATAGTACCTTTAAGAGGGAGTTTTGCTTGTTTATCTACAATCTTAAGAACCCCAGGAGATACACCACTGTCTTCACGACCCATTACAATTGCAGTAGGTTGTGTAAAATCCATATCAAATACGGTTGTGTCTGTTTTCTCTGTAGCTGCCACTACTTGCACACCGGATCCTTGTAGGTAATAAATAGCATCTTTTATGTGATCTACCTTAGCAATAGGAATATTAAATGCGGCTCCTGCCGAAGTCTTTATAGCCACTCCATTTACTGGTGCGCCACCTTTTTTAGGGATTATAATACCATGCACACCTGTACACTCTGCGGTACGTATAATTGCACCAAAGTTTCTTACGTCAGACAATTGATCTAACAGGATGAAAAGGGGAGCGGTCTCCGTCCCAATAACTGCATTTACAAGTTCTTCAAAGTCATAAAATGAGATAGCACTTACAATAGCAATGGCTCCTTGATGATTTTGTTGTGTAAGCTTGTTAAGTTTTTCAATAGGAACATGAGAAGTCTGGACCCCATTTTTCTTGATAAGTGTATTGAGTTCACTTAATAAGGGGTTATGAAGGCCCTTTTGAAGGAATACCTTATCTATTTCTTTTCCAGCTTGTATTGCTTCTATGATGGCACGAGTACCAAAGATTTGTAGGTCTTTTTGCATGGTGTAAAGATAGTTTTAAAAAACCATTTTATCCCTATGGTATGGTGGGAGTCACTGTTATATTAGAAAATATAACAGTGTCTTTTAATGTTAATGTTCTTTTATTAAAACATTTATATAGTTGGTCAAGAGGTCTGAATAGTGTCTTGTTGATGTCATTGTCATGGTTTGTATTCATAATGCTTGGACTTATAGTAGCTCTTTATGTTAGTTTCATTTGGATTTGAACTCTTATTTTATGTCACCTTATTGTAGGTTATTAATTTTAAACATTATCTATTTCTTTAAAGCATAAATATGGTGCAATAAAAAGGCCTGTAAAAAATAATTTTACAGGCCTCTATTTGAAATCTAATAACTAACTAAAATCTAGTCTTCTATTTGAACAATGGTGTAGTCTATATTAGTAACTGGTATATCTGGATTACTATTATCTATAGTTGTAGTTCTAGTTATCTCCGCGAGTACAAAAAGGGATGTATCTGTTGTGTCTAGAGTACCTTGTAAAACAGTAACTTCATCTTGCGCAAAGGGCTTTGACTCTCTTATTACTAAGATGTAAGGAACATCAACAAGGCCTTCTATCGCAAAAGGATCAACGAAAACATTAAAGGTTCCGTCTCCAGATACTTCTTCTTCGGTCAATGCGATAAACTCTATAGGCTCCCCAGTAGCTCCTTGAAACCCTGCAGTATCATAGAAGATATCATAGTCATCACCAGAGTCCCACGTAAAAGCAAACGAAATTCCACCTACACCAATAGTTTCTGGAAATCCATTTAACACTTGAAATGGAGCTTCATTAGACGTAGCTATGTATAAAACTCCGTTACCATCATCTGCTCCTATAGAAGTAGCCGTTACAATTCCCGTTGTTGTAAAATCTGAAAAAGTTGATCCATCTTCATTAGGAGTTGCAACAAATCCAGAAGCAGTAGTCATACCAGCAGGAACAGTAACAGTAGTTTGTATAAAAGTACTGTTAGGTAAGTCTGATCTTAACACAACATTTGCATCAACGTCAAATGTTCTTGAGAGTGTAATTGTTACCGGAATAGCGTCATCTTCTGCAGAAATAGTTCTCTGTAGTTCAATGTTAACGTTTACATCTTCTGTTGCTTCTCCTGTAACTAGGAAGTTTTGTGGTCCTAAATCATCATCTTCACAAGAAGAATATGTTACGACCAAGAGTAACAGTGCTATTAATTTATATTTATTTAATATAGTTCTCATATTATTTTATTGTTTAACAAGTTGAAAATCACCGACGAATGTACAGCAGGTTAAGGCAACTCCAAAAGATATTGTTGGATTTTCTATACAAGAGATAACGATAGCTCCTGCAGGGAAACTATCATAATCTGAAGCAAAACCTATTACACTACTAGGAAATGCTACTCCAGGGTTTCCTGCGGCATTTAAACCAAGCGAGAGAACTCCTGTATTTGTGTCGACGTCAACAATAAGATCATCTCCACCAGCAAATCCAACCGAACCTCCTACAATTGTAATTTGGTTTTCACCTGGGCCTGCAATTACCTCGCGAACAGGATCAGGATCTGTAAGACCTAGGCCTGGAGCCAATCCATTAACTAATACATCATAAGTTCCAGTAATTACTGATACTTCAAATGGAGGACAAATAGCAACTCCATTAAAGGTATATCCTTGTTGCTGAGCAACACTCACAGTTTCACCATTTACAGTAACATCTTCATTGCTAACAGTAATACCGTTAACGGCTGTAGTAACACTTTCAAAGATAATTACATTTCCTGGTAATACTGAATTAGGATCAATACCTATAGCTGCAGAAATATCAGCTAAAGTAGCGTTAAATTCAAATGGTAATTCATTTATTACCATTAGCGACGCAAAGATTGGAGAATCTACTCCGTTATCAATCCCAACAAATACTTCATGAGATTGAATTAATTCTGGATTTTCAGAAAAGAAAGTTCCAGAAAGGGCAGACTGGGAATCTGCAAGGTTTAATTGTGCATTTCCTACTTCAAACTTTACAAAAGGAGCAATATTTCCTAAAACCAAAGGGTTCTTGTCAGCATCCTCACAAGAAGCAAAGATTACGAGTATAATACTAAAAAGTATTAATATATTTTTTTTCATAATATCAATTTTAAAATTATTAGTCAACAAAACCTTCTGGATTTGTATCCCAAAACACAGGAACTGTTTGGTCTGGTTTTTGGTTAATATTACTATTTGTATTTACAGCCGTATCAGGAAACAAGAATGATCTCAAAAATACGCCAGGAGATGGATTCAGGGCAGGTTGTAAATTACTTGGGAAACCTGTTCTTCTATACGTATTATAAGCCTCAACACCATTTCCGTAAAGCGCAATATAATACTGCTCGATAACAATTTCTAAACGCTCACTATCTGAAGTAGCATTATCATAATTTGTTAATATTTCCGTAATGTAAGGCTCAATATTATTTAAAGTCCCACCTATTTCTGTAGGAAGAAATTCAGGTGCAGCAACTATATTTGAAAAGTTGATAACTTTAGTTATAGACTGTCTCATACCTTGTTCTAGTAACTGTCTAGGGTTACCATTAGTATTTAATGTAATTGCAGCTTCAGCTAGCATGAAATTCACGTAAGAAGATAGTAGAATTGGTGAGATGCCTGCACCTTGCGCACCTTGCCCTCTATTATTAGTAACTACAAATGAGTCGTCATCAAATAGTCCACCTACAGGGTAAAGACCCCAGTTAGTTCTTAAACCGTCATCAGGTGGTATTCCTTGTGCATCAAAATGTTCTCTGCCCCACCAAGCTCCAGCTCCAGTATTATCACTAAATATTACACAAAAAGCATCATCTTCAGAATATTGAGGAGGTGCTACTTGATTTATACAACTTTGAGTCGTATCATCTCCAGCAACGTCAGATTGTCTATAGAAATAAAATCTTGTTCTTGGATCTTCATTATCAAAACCATTTACAAGTAAATTCATGAAGTGGTTTGATTGATAATCTGTAACACCAGCATCATAATTCCTTGAAAATATAGGATGTCTGTTGTCTGGATTTAAATCGTTAGTTCCGTATTGAAATTGAAAATCTAATTCAGAACTAAGTATAA
>ENA-ORXC01000223-ORXC01000223.1-marine-metagenome-genome-assembly--contig:-NODE-223-length-48997-cov-55.963962_pt1 | contig 48997 bp, 35 predicted proteins | sample MGYA00237865_ERZ511478 | MGnify/ENA metagenome assembly ERZ511478
TCATCAAAAGCAAAGCAAATTATTGTCCCAAAAATTGGTCTTGCAGATGGTATTATCAAAAGTTTATATCTTTCAAAACAAATGTTAACATAAATAAAATGATGTATATTTGTGTCCTAACCCTCTGAAAATTCGATAAATGAAAAAATTATTACTCAGTACAATTGTCTTTAGTTTATTTGTGTTTACCGCTGTAAATGCTCAAGTTACATCTGGATTTAAAGCCGGAATTAACTTCTCAGATGTTAATAGCTTTGAGTTTAGTAATGATGGTTCTTCTGCGGCAAATACGATAGAAGATCAACTTGATGGAAAACGTACAGGTTATTTTGTAGGTTTTTTAGTTGATATTCCACTTACTGAAAAGTTAAGTTTTGTTCCAGAATTTATCTTTTCACAACAAGGTAAAAATTTAGAGAGCTTTAGACTTGATTATTTAAATCTTCCACTTGGTCTCAAATTAGAAATAAGCAATTTATATGTAAATCTAGGACCACAAATAGGTGTGAGGGTTTGGAATCCAGATAGATCTGGTGAATTTGCAAACTTTGAAGCTTCGGCATTTGGAGGTATAGGATATATTTTTAAATCTAATATATTTATTGAAGCTAGATATACGCTAGGATTAACAGATATTTTTCAAGATAACAACAGTACAACCTTTAGTAATGGAGGAGGAACAACTTTCTCAAACCTTGAAGGTAAAAATGCAGTAATACAATTAGGTGTTGGTTATAGACTTTAAGTCTTAAAGTGCACCTTATCGATTGTATGTTGTTTTTTATAGTGTGTAAATAGCTTTGTAGTTTAAAAGCCATATTATCTAATATATAGCATTTATCTTTACATTCTAGTAGTTTCCCAGCGACTTAAAATGTTATTAACGACTATTATATTATTGATATGAAAAAACTAGTACTTTCTTTATTATTCTTTGCATTTTTATGCAGTACACAATTGTTTGCTCAAGGAGCAAGACTTGGCTTTAAAGCTGGATTAAGCTATAGTCAAATAACCGGTTATGAGTTCAGTCTCTTTAATCAAGCAGGCGAGACCGCTAGACAAGCGCCTACTGGAGCCGAAGAAGGACGTTATGGATTTGCAGTAGCATTTCTTGCCGAATTCCCGATTAATGATAAAATAAGTTTTCAACCAGAATTTGCGTTTTCTTCTCAAGGTAATAAATACGAAGGAACACGTTTTGATAACTTACAATTACCATTAGGTTTAAGAATAAATTTAAATCAGCTTTTTGTAATTGCTGGACCACAAGCAGGAATAAAAATATCTGACCCATTACAGTCTGAAAATTATAAGTCTATAGACTTCTCTGTTTTTGGAGGTATAGGATATCACTTTAACGAGAGTGTTTTTATAGAAGCACGCTTTACAAGAGGGTTTTTAGAAGTATTTGAAGACGACTCTAAAATTGTTGTTCCTTTCACACCTAAGGATGGTGAGTCTGCAAATAGCAATAGCTTAGTAAACAGCGATAACTTCCTTGTAAATAATACAGGAAAAAATCAATACTTTACTTTAAGTGTAGGGTACAGATTATAAGATAATAATGATTAACAAAAAAGCCCAGACTAGTTGCTAGTCTGGGCTTTTTTATGCGCTATAGTCAGATTGATTAAAACTTCATACGTAACAAGATACAAATGGGTACCAGTATCGTGTAACCTATAAAAAATGGAATAATAACCTCAGGCAGCTGGATTACCAGAAGTACAGCCATAATGAGAAGTTGAAATCCTAAACCAAAGGTTGATACAAGTGTCATTAACCAGTTTGGAATTATTTTACCATCAGAGGCTTTAGGATCTAGCGTGTATATAAGCTTGTCAAAAAGCCCATACAGTAATTTATAGGTGTAAAAAAGGATATTTACCGTAGTTTGCTCTTCTCCTGGTAATGCGGTAGGAGAGCCGGTCTCAATAATACGACTAGTGGTGTCTCCATCTAGTTTATTGCGTAAAATAACATAATAGTAGTTATACAAAGTGCCTTGTACTTGTAAGGCAATAAATGCTAGAACAATGTACATAACAGAAGATCCAGTCACGTATCCTATCATAAATAAAAATAGAGCATTGAGCACTATGTCAAGTATAGAATCTAGATAGCGCCCAGTGTATGAAGGTGTTTTTTTAACCCTGGCCAGCTCTCCATCTGCGGCATCTAGTATAGATTTCAGCACTAAGAAAATTGCCGCTAGTACATAGTGTCCAGTATAAATACAATAAAGGGCGACAATTCCAGATACAAAAAATAGTAGGGTAACTTGTACAGGTGTAGTAGTCGTGTCTTTAAGAATGTTTACAAGATACTGAGCAGGTTTTCTGCCATAGTCTGATAGATCTGTAAAGCGGTGAGCTTTAGGTAATTTTGACATATATTCTAGGTTGTAGCATTTTTAAAAACCTAGAAGGGCAATTTAAAACAGCAATTCTTGATTAAATATAAGTATTAAAGATGTTTTTTACGCTTTCGCGAAAGCGTAATTAATAACTTATTTATTTATTTGATTAGTTATATATGGGTACATAGATAGCATCATAAACATAAGCACACTAAGCACCACACTTATAGATATAAAGCTGAAGATTACGTCAAGATTAAAGAGGATGATAGCTATGGGTTGAAATACTCCAAAAATTACTAGAAATACAAATAATGTAAATGCCAGTGTTATGATTTTTGGAACTCGTTTTACAGATTGTACGGTCAACCCGAGTAACTGCGGTATTACTTCATCTGAGAGCTGGATACCTAGCTTTGATATAAGTTCTTCACTAAATCCCACATTTTGATAACGCAGGGGGTCAATCTGCACGGCATACTTCATTATTTTTTCTTGGTGTCGTTCATATATACGTGACACATCAAGCTCTTCTTTAAACTGATTATATTTAAAACCAAAGTAATGGCTCCATCCAGTTCCTACTTTGTGATCTCGCCATTTTTTGAGCATACGGCGATCATACTCTTTAGGATTCATATAATTATCTACTCTCCCTTTACTAGGGTCATTAAGAAGTAATGCTTTAGTCTCGAGATATAGTATTTCGGTCTCACCATATCTGTCTTTTTCTTCAATATATTCTAGTGCAAGTTTTGATCTTCCTTTGTAAAACTCCTTTACTAAAAAGTAGTTGAGATGTGTAAACTCGTCATCTATATATTCTTTTAAGCCAGGAGCCCAAACCTTAGAACGTACGAGTATATCTGCAATATCTCTAAAGTAATGCATTTGTTGTGTGAGCTTCTCAATCTCTGCATTAGTAGAGTCTCCTGTAAACTGTAACTGTGCTGTTTTACTTAAAATAAAACCTATAATAACGACTACAAGTACTATACTTATAATGGCAATAATTTGTAATGCAGATGAGAGTTGTGCGACGTTTTCAAGAGGGAAATAAAGTATGAGCCCTATAATAGAGAGCATACCTCCACAAACGCTTATTAACGCCGGGATAAAGGGTGTGACCAACTTGACAAAATTGCGCAATTTTATCTATCTTTTTAATAATTAAGTAGTTGGGCCCCTTACCGTAAGGTAAAACAAGGTGAGCAAATAAACAATTTATAATTGGATCTACAAAATTGTAAGAAAATGAATTGTAATGGTCGTATTTACCAGATATACGATGGGTATTAAGTAATCAAAATTATAACCCTCACTCATTTATAAATGCTACACTGTGAGAGGCTACAATAGCTGCAGTCTCAGTGCGTAGTCTACTATTACCTAGTGATACTGGAGTGATACCTTTTTCTAGCGCTAGTTGTATTTCAGTTATAGAGAAGTCTCCCTCTGGACCTATCAAAATTGTGTAGTCTGTTGCGGGTGATAGTTCGTTTTTGAGTAGGCTCTTTTTATCATCTTCACAATGAGCTATAAATGTGTTACTTTGAGTACCTGCTACAAAATCTTTAAAAGAGGTGAGAGGATGTAATATAGGTAGGTGATAGTGCAGTGACTGCTTCATTGCACTTTGCAGGATTTTAAGAAAGCGCTCTTCCTTTATAACTTTGCGTTCACTATGATCGCAAAGTAGCGGCGTGATTTCTGTAACTCCTATCTCTGTTGCCTTTTCTAAAAACCACTCAAACCTATCATTGAGTTTTGTGGGAGCTACGGCAAGGTGTAAATTATAATCTCTGGGATTTTGGTACGTGTAACTTGTGATAGATAATTTACATTTATTAGGGTTTGCATCATATATCTGTGCAGTAAATAAGTATCCCTTTCCATTAGTAAGATAAATGCTATCACCTGGTTGCTTGCGTAGTACACGTATAACGTGCTTACTCTCATCCTTAGGTAAAGTGTATGAGGTACTTTCTATATCAAGACTCTTGCTGTAAAATAGTTGCATACTTATATTTTCAATCTAGATTGAGCACTTACTTCTAAGTTTTGAAAAGAATCTTTTTCTACAAGGTCTTTGTACTTAAGATATCCTACAATTCCTATCATAGCCGCGTTATCTGTGGTGTACTGAAATTTTGGTAAAAAAGTTTTCCAGCCGTGAGTAGTTTCGGCATTTTTGAGAGCTGTTCTTATACCACTGTTTGCAGAAACGCCACCACCTATAGCGATTTGAGTAATTCCGGTTTCTTTTACCGCTTTCTTAATTTTATCCATTAAGATATTTACAATTGTATATTGTATTGAGGCACATACATCGTTTCTATTTTCTTTTAAAAAGTCAGGATTTGCCTCCTGTTGTCTTTGTACAAAGTACATTATTTGTGTTTTAAGACCGCTAAAGCTAAAGTTAAGACCTCCCACTTTAGGTTTTGTAAAAGGAAAAGCTTTTGGATTACCTAGTTGTGCATACTTATCTATGAGCGGTCCTCCAGGATAGGGCAAATCCATAATTTTTGCGCTTTTATCAAAGGCTTCACCCACGGCGTCATCTATCGTCTCACCTATAACCTCCATCTTAAAGTAATCATCTACACGTACTATTTGTGTATGTCCACCAGAAATAGTCACTCCTATAAAAGGAAAACTAGGTTTATCATACCCTTCTTCATCTATGAAGTGAGCGAGTATATGTGCTTTCATATGGTTAATATCTAGCAGGGGTATGTCTAGTCCCATCGCAAAAGACTTTGCAAATGAGGTGCCTACCAGAAGGGAGCCAAGTAAGCCAGGTCCACTAGTAAAAGCAATGGCGCTTAGTTGTTTTTTGTCGATATTTGCTTTACGTAATGCAGCGGTAACAACCGGTACTATATTTTGTTGATGTGCTCGCGAGGCAAGCTCTGGAACTACACCTCCATATTCTTGATGAATCGCTTGGTTTGCAACAACATTTGAGAGTACCTTATCGTTTTGTAATACGGCAGCAGCAGTATCATCACAAGAGGATTCAATAGCGAGAATGTAAGTTTTTTGAGAATCTGTATTCATAAGGCACGTAAGTTGCAATAAGTGTACAAAGTTAAAACAATAAGCCCTATCAAGAAATTTAAAAAAATAGCACTTCGCACTCTTTTGGTGTTGTTCTTACTATTTGGGCTCATTGTGCTGCTTTTTTCTATTCCCGCGGTACAAACTCGTATTGCAAAAAACGCAACAGATCGTATTAATGATAAGTATGGTACAGAGATTCATCTAGAGCGCGTAGGTCTTAAATGGAATGGTGATGTACTCGTAAAAGGTACACTTATAAAAGATCACAAAAATGACACGATGATTTACGTGCGTGAGCTAGCCACAAGTGTTTTTAGCTTACAAAAAGTATTAGATAGTGATCTTGAACTGGGAGATATAAGCCTTGATGGTGTGCGATTTTATCTTACTAAATATAAGGGCGATACCTCTGATAACTTATCATTGTTTTCACGCAAGTTTGCTTCTCAAAATCCTAAAGGCAGTACAAATTTCCTTCTCTCATCAGACGATGTAGATATTACAGATGGTAGGTTTATGTATATAAACGAGGAGCTTGATGACCCTTTTGTGCTAGATTATCAAAACCTCTCTACAGACTGGCAAGACTTTGTCCTTAACAATGAGACCGTAGATGCTCATATAAGAGCACTCTCTTTTGATGCCATAAAAGGATATCAAATTAGGACACTAGATGGCCTATTTCACTACGATCCAGATTTAATTTCTCTTAAAGAATTTTCATTAACTACAGATGATTCTTCACTTGAGGGCGACATTACCTTAGACACCTCAGATGGTGCACTAGATGATTTTAACACACTGGTAGAGGTGGAGGCCGCTTTCGCGAAAGCGGAAATATCAACAAACGATATACGCCCTTTTTATAATGACATCGCACCAGATATTATATTAGATATAAAAGGTAACCTCACGGGACATCTCAATGATTTTAGGGTTCCTAATCTTGAGGTCCGAGGTTTAGGGAAATCCCTGATACGCGGAAATGTTTTTTTTGAAAATTTACTTGATAGTAATGGCTTTAGAATTTCTGGTAATTATCAAACCGTACAAACAAGTTATTTTGACCTTAAAAAGTTACTGCCCAAACCACTTGCTAGTCTTCCTACAGAAATAACACAACTTGGGACAATACGTTTTACAGGAAACAACGCACTTACAAGTGAGGCTGTTGTGACAGAAGGTATTATAACCACAGATCTAGGTACAGTAAACCTTGACCTTGCAATGACTGGCTTACAAGACGCAGATAATGCTGGTTATGAAGGTACCGTGATAGTAGATGATTTTAACCTAGGTAAGTTATTTAATGATGAAAGGCTAGGTAATGCTACATTTAACCTAGATGTAGATGGTAAGGGATTTATACAAGAAACGGTAAACACAAAGCTTTCTGGGACAATCGCAAGCCTAAATTATAACGACTATACGTATAAGGATATTACAATTTTTGGAAATCTTAAAGCTCCAGTTTTTGACGGAGAAGTACTCATAGATGATCCTAATGCTCGGGGTAAGTTTAATGGTCTTGTAGATATCTCAAAAGATGTAAATAGTTATGATCTAGAAGCACAAATAGATTATGCAGATCTGGTAACCCTCAATTTTATTAATGATAGCATCTCTATTCTTAAAGGTAATGCTGTTGTAGATATGAAGGGTACAGGTATAGAGAATATGTATGGGCGTATCTCTTTTGAGGATGCTAGTTATCAAAATAAAAATAACACCTACAGCTTTAAAGATTTTGAGATTACTTCAAAGTTTGATAAAAAGCAAGTACGCACCATTGCTATAAACTCTACAGATATTATAAGTGGTGAGGTAAGTGGTATATACAAGTTTAGTGAAGTGGTTCCTCTTTTTAAAAATGCCATAGGTAGTTTGTATACAAATTACCAACCTGAGATTCTTACAGAAAATCAGTTTATGGATTTTGAGTTTACTATCTATAATAAGATTGTAGAAGTCTTTGTGCCAGATTTAAAACTAGAGCCAGAGACTATTATAAGAGGTAGTGTGGTGGCAGACGACTCTGAGTTTAAACTCACCTTTAAGTCACCACAGATAGATGCCTTTGGGTATATGGCAGAAGCCATAGAAGTACGTGTAGATAATAAGAACCCACTATTTAATACATACGTCGCTGCAGATAGTATAAACGCAGGATTTTATGCGGTATCAGACTTTAATCTCATTAATGTGACACTTAAAGATACACTCTTTATGCGCTCAGAGTTTACAGGTGGTAAGCGCAATGATGACTCTTTTGATCTATCATTATACCATACAATTAATGAGGAAGGAAACTCTGTATTAGGTTTTAAGAAATCTGAAATCGTTTTTAAAGACAATCCTTGGTTTATTAATGAGAAAAATGACCAAAATAACAGTGTTGTCTTTGATAATAACTTTAAAGATATAGATATTAAAACGCTGGTGTTAAGTCATAAAGATGAGCTTATAGATCTTAAAGGACAAATACGTGATAGCACCTATAAGAACATAAAAGCAAATTTTAAAAATGTAGATTTAGCTAAGGTTACTCCAGAGCTGGACAGTCTTAATCTAGGAGGCCGTATTAATGGACAGCTAGATGTACTTCAGAAAAATGGAGCTTATTTACCTGTAACTTCTCTAGCAATTTCGGACTTCTCTGTAAATGAGACTAATCTTGGGCAGTTAGATATAAATGTAAGAGGTAATGCAACTTTATCAAAATATGAAATAGACTCCCGCCTTGCACGTGAGGGACTTAAATCTTTTACTGCTAGTGGTACTATAGATGCCGCAGGTACTACACCTATTATAGATATGGCTGTGGGGCTTCAAGATCTTGATCTAAGTCCGTTTAACCCTATGGGACAGGGCGTGATAGATAGAATACGTGGTTTAGTGAGTGGTAGAGCAAAAGTAGAAGGTGACTATCGCAATCCTGAGATAAATGGTGATTTAACACTAAAAGATGCTGGGCTACAAATTCCTTATCTCAATGTAGATTATGATTTTAAAGGTATCTCAAATGTAGTACTAAGAAAACAAGAGTTTGAGTTTCAGGCAGTGCAGCTGGAAGATACAAAGTATAAAACACTAGGAGTTCTTAATGGTAAGATAAGTCACAAGTCTTTTAGTGACTGGAAACTCGACTTAGGTATAAGTGCTGCCAGAATAGCTGTACTAGATACAGAAGAAGATCTAGAGTCACTCTATTACGGTACGGCTTTTCTAGAAGGAGAGGCATTTATAAAAGGCCCTACAGATAATCTGGTTATAGACGTTTTTGGAGAAACAGCAAAGGGTACCGTTTTTAAAATCCCTATAGACGACTCAGAAACTCTAGGAGACAATTCTTATATCAAATTTTTGAGCCCAGAGGAGAAAGAAGCTCGTATTAATGGTGAGAAAATTATCACAGAAGCTGTAAAAGGTCTTTCTGTAAATTTTGACCTAGACATAGATCCAGATGCAGAGGTAGAGGTGGTTGTAGATAAAACTAATGGAAGTACCTTAAGAGGTAGAGGAGTGGGTACCTTACTTATACAACTTGATACTAATGGTAAGTTTATAATGAACGGGGATTTTATTGCCACCGAAGGGGTATTTAATTTCCGTTATGGAGGCTTTGTGACTAAAGATTTTATATTACAACAAGATGCAAACATACGCTGGGATGGTGATCCAGCAAAAGCCATACTAGACGTAAGTGCGATTTATAGAACGCAGGCTAACCCAAGTACATTACTAGAAACTTCTACCGTAAATAGAAAAATACCAGTAAACGTAATTATTAATCTAGCTGGCGAGCTGTTAAAACCAGATATTACTTTTGACATTGAGTTTCCTGGAGCTGGTAGTACAGTGGTGTCAGAGTTAGAATTTTTATTACAAGACCGTAATGCAAAAGAGCTTAACGCTATATCTCTTGTTTCACAGGGAGCGTTCCTAAGTTCGGCTAGTGTAAATACCGCTACTGCGGCTGTAAATAATCTTCTTGAGACTACGTCTTCTATACTATCTGGTATTCTTTTTAATGATGACGATAGTATTTTTGACGTGGGAGTAGATCTTGTGCAAGCAGAGCGCGACCCCACTGCAAACATCCAGTCTGCAGGTAGAGTGGGAGTGACCCTGTCTACTCAAATTACAAACCGAGTTCTCATAAATGGTAAGGTAGGAGTGCCTACAGGAGGTATTAGTGAGAGCGTGATTGTGGGTGATGTAGAGATAGATTTCTTACTCAATGAAGACGGTACACTGCGAGCAAAAGTTTTTAATCGCCAGACAGATATCCAGTTTATAGGTGAGACAGAAGGATATACGCAAGGAGTAGGGCTCTCTTATGCTGTAGATTTTAATACTTTTGAAGAACTCTTGCGCAAAGTTTTTAAGGGTAAAGTAGAAGAAGCTGTTCTTCAAGCTCAAGGCGAAAGAGATGTGCCAAAAAAGATTGGACCAGACGGCGTTCAATTTAATAAATAGGAAAAGTCTTTTTTACGCTTTCGCGAAAGCGTAATTCTTCCTCATTTTATCAGTTTAAGCTTCTTTTTGATGTTTCATTATTAAGAATTCCAAAAAACTTTTCAACCGAAAACGTTTGAAATTGACAATCCAATAAATTACACCCCAATTCATTGATTTTTCTACATTAAGTTTGCTAAATTTAATCTAAAATTGTGCTTATATGAGTAAAAAAATCACCAAAATAGCAGTTATGACCTCTGGAGGAGACGCCCCAGGAATGAATGCTGCAGTAAGATCTGTTGTACGTGCTTGTGCCTATCACGAGCTAGAATGTGTAGGGATACACAGAGGGTATGACGGTATGATTGAGGGTGATTTTATTCCGCTAGACGCAAGAAGTGTACGTGGTATAATTAATAAAGGAGGAACCTTTTTGAAATCTGCCAGGTGCCAGCGTTTTAGAACTACAGATGGTAGACAGATTGCACATAACCAGATGGTAAAGGCAGGTGTAGATGCGCTTGTAGTTATAGGTGGTGACGGTACGTTTACGGGAGCACTTCATTTTAATGCAGAGTTTGACTTCCCAGTGATAGGTATACCAGGTACTATAGATAATGACATAAGTGGTACAGATCGCACACTAGGATATGATACAGCCCTTAATACTGCTGTAGATGCTATAGATAAAATACGTGATACTGCACACTCACACGACAGACTCTTTTTTGTAGAAGTAATGGGCCGCGATGTAGGTCACATTGCTCTTAACGCGGGAGTAGGTGCTGGGGCCGAAGAGATTTTAATACCAGAAGAAGATATGGGTATAGAACGACTAGTAGAGTCACTACAGCGTTCTAAAATATCTGGAAAATCATCAAGTATCGTTGTCGTAGCCGAAGGTGATAAAATAGGTAAATCTGTTTTTGAACTTAAAGATTATGTAGATGAAAATCTTGAGGGGTATGACGTACGTGTTTCTGTACTAGGGCATATGCAACGAGGAGGATCTCCTACTTGTTATGACCGCGTGCTAGCTAGCCGTATGGGTGTAAAAGCTGTAGAAAGTCTTATAGAAGGTAAGAGCAACTTTATGGTAGGTACCATACACGATAAAATGACACTCACACCGCTAGAACAAGCAATTAAAGGTGAGAGTAAAATAAATAAAGAATTAATCCGTGTGTCTGAGATAATGACCACATAATAATAGAGAAGAACAATGGCAAATTTAAAATTAGGAATAAACGGTTTTGGACGTATTGGACGTATCGTATTTAGAGCGACAGTAAAGCGTGATAATGTAGATGTAGTAGCAATAAACGATTTACTGGATGTAGATCACCTAGCGTACCTTCTTAAATATGACTCTGTACACGGACGTTTTGATGGAACTGTAGAGGTAAAAGATGGACACCTTGTTGTAGACGGTAAAACTATACGTGTTACTGCAGAGCGTGATCCTAAAAATCTTAAGTGGGATGAAGCTGGAGCAGACGTTGTGGCAGAGTGTACAGGTATCTTTACAACTCTAGAAACTGCAAATTACCATATAGAAGGAGGAGCAAAGAAAGTCGTAATATCTGCGCCTTCTAAAGATGCACCTATGTTTGTAATGGGAGTAAACGATGCAGATCTTACTGCAGAGCACACCGTGGTGTCTAACGCTTCTTGTACTACAAACTGTCTAGCACCTATGGCAAAAGTTATAGAAGATAACTTTGGACTTGAAGAGGCGCTTATGACTACAATACACGCAGGTACTTCTACACAGTTTGTAGTAGACGCACCTAGCCGTAAGAACTACCGTTTAGGCCGTAGTGCTTTAAATAACATTATACCTACATCTACAGGAGCTGCAAAAGCAGTGGGGAAAGTATTACCAGCAGTAGATGGAAAACTTACAGGGATGGCTTTCCGTGTACCTACGGCAGATGTATCTGTAGTAGACTTAACTGTGAAGACTTCAAAAGCAACTTCTGTAGAAGCTATCAAAAAAGCATTTAAAGATGCTGCCGAAGGTTCTATGAAAGGTGTGGTAGGTTATACTGAAGATGCTGTAGTATCTCAAGATTTTGTAAGCGAGACACGTACTTCTGTATTTGATGCAGATAGTGCAATAGAGTTAAACCCAACTTTCTTTAAGCTTGTGTCTTGGTATGATAACGAGTTTGGATATTCTAATAAACTAGTTGATCTTGCAGAAAAAGTAAATACACTTTAAGATGCATTAACGCGCTTTTGTAGTAATATATGCTTAGCTGCTCTTAAATAGGAGGTAGGTGTATATTGCTGTAAAAGCGTTTTTATATTATTTTTCTTCATACACGTATTATATGATTTTAGTAGTAGATAGCGGTTCGACAAAAACAGACTGGATTGCGCTAACTGATGATGGTAAAAGTCTTTTTCAAACACAAACTTTAGGATTAAATCCTCAAGTTTTATCTCGAGAAATTTTAAGAGAACGTATTGTAAACAACTTTGAGCTTTATAAACATAGAAAAGATGTAAAAGCACTTTACTTCTATGGTGCTGGTTGTGGTACAGAGCGCCCTCGTGTTTTAATGAGAAGTGTTTTTGATGAGATATTTACTCAAGCTACTGATATTGTTCTTAAAGAAGATACGTATGCAGCATTATATGCTACAGCCACAGAGGGAGAGAGAAGTATTGTCTCTATATTAGGTACAGGGTCAAACTGTAGTTACTTTGATGGTACAGACATCATTCAGAAAGTAGTTTCTCTAGGTTATGTAGTAATGGATGATGCTAGTGGTAATTACTTTGGACGTCAACTCATACGTGATTATAAGTTCGGGAAAATACCGGCTGCGCTAGCCCAAAAATTTGAGTCAGAATATGACTTAAGTTCAGAAAACATAAAGAATCACCTTTATAAAAACCCTAATCCTAATACTTACCTAGCAACCTTTGCACGTTTCATTATTGAAAATAAAGATGAGGAGTATTGCCAGAGCGTTATAAAGGAAGGGCTTTCTGTATTTGTAGAACATCAGATTGTTCTTCAGTTTCCAGAAGCAAAAGACATACCTATACACTTTGTAGGTTCTATAGGTTTTTATTTACAAGCCGAACTTAAGGAAGTATTAGGTAGTTTTGGACTTACTGCTGGTAAGATTCTTAAACGACCTATAGATGGCCTCGTTGCGCATCATAAAGAACACATACTTGCCAAGTAGCAACACTATTAATTATAAAAAGAAAACAGCTGGAGTATATTAAGTTTTAATACCGTTATACAGAGAATTATAACCCATAAAACAACACGTATCCAGTTTTTTGAAACAAGTGACCTAAGATCTCCATCTGTGTGAGTGTTTTGGGTCACTTTTTTATGTAATGGTACAAATATAAGTGCAGTGGTAACCCAGGTAGATAATACAAAGACTAGATAAATAGTCCCTATCATATATAAGCCACCAGTAACTACCGTATAAACGGCTAGTAAAAGTTGTATGACCATAAGCGGTCCTACTATTACAGCAATCTTACCTGTATACTTGTTATGCCAGCTTACAAGATTATCACGATTATAATATAAGAAGCTAGGGTATATTATGAGCTGTACGATTAAAATAAGTACGACAAGAGCTGCATCTACTGCAAGACCTATGAGACTTAGTGAATCTATCATAATTGTGTTAGCCTTATTAAGTACTATAAATCCTTACGGTAGGTTCTTCTACGTTTGTGAAGCTTGTGTTCGTAATTTTTCCAGAGCTGCTGTATGGCTTTATTTTCTTCTAGTTCTGGGTTTGTTTCAACTTGAGTAATTCCTCTAGAGTTAAATAGTTCCTGCATTTTTTGAAAAATAACAGCTGTAACCCCTTTGTTTTGATATTCTGGATCAATACCTATAAGGTAGAAGGCTGCAGTATCATTTTTCTTTTTTGCTTTAAGCAAGTGATAAAACCCAAAAGGAAAGAGCGATCCATTTGCTTTTTTGAGCGCTTCATTAAAAGATGGCATTGTAATAGCAAAAGCTACTAGTTTACCCTCCTTATCTTGTACACACTTTATAAAATCTGGGTGAATATATTTTATATATTTCTCCTTATAGTGATCTATTTGATACTGCTGTATAGGTACAAAGGTGCTAAGAGTATTATATGTTTTATTAAGTAACCCAAACATCTCATCTACATACGGCTTTACATCTGCAGAGGTTTTAAACTCTAGCGGGCTAAGCTCATAGCGCTTTGCAATAATATCTGCAAACTTCTTCACTTTTGGGTTCTGCTTTTCTGGTGGATCTATTTGAATTTTATATTCAACCCATTCGGCAGCTTTTTCAAAACCTAGTTGCTCAAAGTGATCCTTGTAATACGGGTAGTTATACCAAGTAATCATTGTGTTGAGATACTCAAATCCCTCTATAAGCAATCCTGCTTTCTCCATATTAGAAAAACCTACCGGCCCTTCTATAAACTCAAGATTATTTTCTTTTCCTATCTCTGAAACTTTGGATAACAGTGCTTTAGTTACCTCTATGTCATCTATTACATCAAACCAACCAAAACGCATTTTTGACTTCTTTTGCTCGTTGATTTCTATATGATTTATGATAGCACATATTCTTCCTACGGCTTCTTGTTTTCCGTTTTCCGCTTTCGCGAAAGCGAGAAAATAACGTGCCTCTGCATTTTTAAACACAGGGTTTTTTGCAGGGTCCATACTATCTAGCTCATCTGCTACAATAGGAGGTACCCACTTAGGTTCATTTTTATATAGGGAAAATGGGAACTTAACAAATTGTTTAAGTTCTTTTGGGGTAATCATTTCCTTAAGCGTAATCATCTGCAATATTTAGGGGTATTATTTAATGCCGTCACCGTCAGGATCTACTGCATCTTTACGTTTTCTGTTTTTATTTATGCGCTCTGCTTGACGCTTTGATGAGCTTTTTTTATCACCATCTGCATCTCTATCTTTTATAATCTCATCCTTCTCGTGTAAATCTAGTCTATAAGAAACTCCTGCAGAGACGTTCCAGCGTGTAGGAGTGTCTTTAAAGTTTGCCAGACCACTAAGGTCTACTTGTAGATTTTTTGTGATAAGATATGCAGCTCCCGCTCGTACTAGATAATCTGCATATAGATCACCATCTATAAGCTGGTACTCTGCAAAGCCAGCAAATTTTGAATTAAAGGAGTGTGTTAAGGTTGTAATCCAAGAGTTAGTAGGGTATGTGGTACCTGCTCTATCTACTATAATATTATTTACCCACACCCAGCGACCCCAGTTATGCTGGAGTATAAGCGCTAAGTTAGGACTAATACCATCCTCACGTATAGAATTAAACTGGCTGTTTTCAAAATCAAAAACACCTCCAGCATATACTGTTACAGCAGGGATGAGTGACTTCCATTTAAAACGTCTATTTGCGTGGTAACTGTATAGATTTACCTCGTCACTAGCATATTTATATGGGTCATAAATAAGATATTTAGCACCTATTTGTACCGTCTCTAGTCCTGCGATAACATCTGGCGAGGCAGATCCAGAAATAAATGATACCTCATTGCGCTGGTATCTCATAAACCCGTTAAGCTCTAGTTTTTCAAAAAATAAACCGTAACGTAAATTGAGGTTATACCCCAGTATATCTGTATCAGTTTGTAAAAGCGAGTGGGTGTCATTCCCAATGTCAAAACCAGTTTCTACCTGTAAAACACGAGTCCCTACACTAAAAGCGCCTTGAGATTCTCCAGGTCTGTTTGAGTTAATTGTCTCTGTGTATTGTGCTGTAATGGAGCTTGTTGTAGCGACACAAATTAATAGAGTAACAATAATACGTATGGTGTGCATAAAGGTTATGGGTTAGTCGTTCAAATATAGAAGAATTTATCTTTTTTTTAGGCTTCTACATCTCTTTGTTGCAAGCTATAATTACTAATTTTGAAAAAAAAGTAAAGATTATGCTGCTAGTTGCAGAAATTCCAAGTTTTATTAAAACGATTGCCATCATACTTCTGGTATATTTTGGACTTCGTTTCTTGGCAAAATTAGCTTGGCCATACATTGTACGGTACATTACAAAAAAAGCCGGTCAGAAAATGGAAAATGCCTTTAAAGGCTTCCAGCAACAGACTCAACAATATGGGCAATCACAACAAGAGCCTACAAGAGATGTTCCTAAAAAATCTTCAAAAGTAGTAGGAGAGTATGTAGACTATGAGGAAATAGATTAATGTTGAGTACGCTTTCGCGAAAGCGTAAAACCACATTTCTACCACCATTTTTTAGAGTCATTACGCACTTCAAGATTGCAAAGCACTTATCTTTGCGCTATGTCTACACTTGTACAAATAAATGTTCTCCCACACCAAGCCGAAGATGATGACTACATCGCAGAGGTTGCTTTTAAAAAAGCCCGACTTCGTGCAGACGATGTGCGTGAGTGGGATATACGTAAGCGCTCTATAGACGCTCGTAAGTCACCGGTAAAAATATCACTACAAATAGAGTTTTGGAAAAAAGGCGAGGAGCGACCTAGTATTCCTCCATTTGTACCTCAAGATGTTTCTAACGCTCCAGAGATAGCCATTATAGGAGCTGGTCCTGCTGGACTGTATGCCGCATTGCGCGCCGTAGAAGGGGGACTAAAACCCATAATTTTTGAGCGTGGTAAAGATGTAAGAGCTAGAAGACGAGATCTTGCGGCCATAAATAAAGATCATATTGTTAATCCTGATTCAAACTATTGTTTTGGAGAAGGAGGCGCAGGCACCTACTCAGACGGAAAGCTTTATACACGATCAAAAAAGCGTGGTAATGTTCTTAAAGCTCTAGAGTGGTTTGTACACTTTGGCGCGGTAGAAGATATACTTGTAGATGCACATCCTCACATAGGTACAAACAAGCTTCCTAAAATTATTACCGCAATGCGTGAGGCTATTATTGCACACGGTGGTGAAGTACGTTTTGATACGAAGCTTACAGATCTCAAAGTGGTGGATAACCAGATTGCCGCTATACAAGTAAACGATACAGACTGGCTAGATTTTGATAATGTGATACTAGCGACTGGTCACTCTGCGAGAGATATATTTTACTTACTGCACAAGCGTAATATTAAGATTGAGGCAAAGCCATTTGCCATAGGTGTGCGTATAGAGCACCAGCAAGAACTTATAGATGATATACAGTATCACTCAGATGGTGATAATCCTTATTTACCTCCAGCGTCTTATAGTCTAGTACAGCAGGTTGATGGTATGGGGGTCTACTCTTTTTGTATGTGTCCAGGTGGTATTATAGCACCTTGTGCAACAAGTCAAGAAGAAGTAGTGACAAACGGCTGGAGCCCTTCTAAGCGTGATAATCCTTATGCAAACTCAGGCATCGTAGTGAGTGTGACCCCAGAAGATTTGCCTAATTATAAAAAGGATGATCCCTTTGTATGTCTTGATTTTCAAAAGTCTGTAGAGCGTGCTTGCTGGGAAGCCGCAGGTAAAACCCAAGCAGCACCGGCACAGCGTATGCGCGACTTTGTAGACGGTCGTGTCTCAAAAAACTTCCCAAAGACGTCGTATCAACCCGGTATTGTTTCTGTAGATCTCAATAAAGTTTTACCAGATATTTTATCCAAACGTTTAAAGAAGGCGTTTAGAGCTTATGGTAGAAAGATGAAGGGCTACCTTACTAATGATGCCGTAATACACGCACCAGAGAGTAGAACGTCATCACCCGTATCCATACCGCGTGAGTGGGAAACCCTAGAGCACGTAGAGGTAAAAGGCCTTTATCCTTGCGGGGAAGGAGCTGGATATGCTGGGGGTATCATCTCTGCAGCCATAGATGGTATAAATTGTGTTGATAAGATTATTGAAAAGAAGCAGGCGTAAAGTAACACAACTCTTACAAGTCCGTTTTTAAAATCCTATTTTTACAAAGTGAGTAAAAAGGTAAAAATAATAGAGTGTCCTCGTGACGCGATGCAAGGCATAAAAGATTGGATTCCTACGGAGTCTAAAATCCAGTATATCCAGTCGCTACTGCGTTGTGGTTTTGATACGATAGACGTAGGTAGCTTTGTGTCTCCTAAAGCAATCCCTCAGATGAAAGACTCTGCAGAAGTATTGCATAGCCTTGACCTCTCAAAAACAGACAGTAAACTCCTTACCATAGTCGCAAACCTGCGTGGTGCGCAAGATGCTGTACAACACGAGATGGTAGACTATCTAGGTTATCCTTTTTCTATCTCAGAAAACTTCCAAATGCGTAACACGCATAAAACCATAGACCAGTCTATAGATTTACTACAAGACATTATAGAGCTCGCAGACTCAAAAAATAAAGAGCTTGTGGTTTACATATCAATGGGATTCGGGAATCCATATGGAGACCCTTGGAATGTAGATATCGTAGGGGAGTGGACAGAACGACTAAGTAAGATGGGAGTTAAGATATTATCACTATCTGACACGGTAGGAACCTCAGACCCAGAAACTATAGACTACCTTTTTTCTAACTTAATACCAAGGTACTCAAATATAGAATTTGGTGCACATTTACATACTACACCTACTACCTGGCACGAAAAGGTAGATGCCGCTTACAAGGCGGGTTGTGTGCGTTTTGATGGAGCAATACAAGGTTTTGGCGGTTGCCCTATGGCAAAAGATGATCTTACCGGTAATATGCCTACAGAGAAGCTAGTTTCTTACTTTGCCTCTGTACAAGCATATGATAACATCAACACGATGAGTTTTGAGAGCAGCTATAACGAGGCGCTTAAAATATTTCAAAAATATCACTAGAAGAAAATAGTTTTAAGGACGCTTTCGCGAAAGCGTAATCTTACTCCCTACGAGCAAATCTATAAAAGGCAATAGACGCCACAAGCCCCACTGCCGAAAAGATGGCTAGCATCCAAAAAACAGCAAAGTGACCTTCTTTACCAGGAATGCCATCAAGGTAATAACCTATCATAGGCCCTGCAAAAATATCTGGAGTATAGCCTATAAAAGAGATAATACCCACCGCCGTACCGGTTAACTTAAGCGGTATTTTACCCTCTTGCATAACAGCAAAGTAGAGGACTCGTGCTGCATAAACTCCAAGAGCTGTGATAATGATAGTTAAGAAGAAAAGTACGGTAGTATCTTCACTAAGTATGTCTGAGGCAAAAAGTATGGCTCCTATAATAGATAGTGCAAAGCCCATACATAGGTAAAGTGAGGCACGCGACCTATCTGCTAGAAAACCAACGATAACACCCACTAGCGGTCTTATAAATAGTAAAAATGTACCCGTCTTTGCGGCGTCTACCTCGCTATAATTCATCACATCTTTTGCATATAGAGAGAAGATGTCTGTGATTTTATAACCTACATAGGCACATAAAATGATGATCATAAGTAACCACACAGATGGTAGTTTAAGGACTGTTTTTATAGCATCTAGCGTAATGGTTTGCGTATTATTTTCTTGTTGAGGCACATTAGTTTTCAAAAATAAGAGTACAATAATACCCACCAGAGCTACTATTGCAGAAGAGGCATATACAATAGTTTGGAAAGCTTCTACTTGTTGTGCACTTGTAAGTGCTACATTATCTTCTACTATAAAAAGTGAGAAGATAACAACCCCAAGCAACCCAAAAGATGCGCCTACCAGACCACGACCGCCGTCTAGAAAACCAAAGGCTTTACCTTGGTTACTAGCTCCACCCCATACACGTGTAGCTTTAATCATCGCAGCCCAAAATAAAAATATAGTCGTAAATCCCCAGAAGCCGTAAAGTACCTGCAGTGTGAGCAATGATGGGTTACTAGCATACACTATCCCGCCCAGAGCTGTGAGTATAAGACCTATACCCATTAGGTTTTTTGGCGGATATTTATCGGCTAGTGGGCCGCCTATGATGTATGATATTAAAGCTACAATTCCATAAATGGAGAAGCAATAGCCTAGTTCTGTATTTGTAATTTGAAATACGTCAAGCACTGTTGCTCTAAAAACTCTTGCTAGTACAAAAGGAAGTATAAATACTGCCTCGCCAGCTAGTACAAGTAGTATAATGTAAAAAGGAGATTGATAACGTGTGGTACTTTGCACAGAGCTGTGTATTAAATAGCTTGATAGTTTTTAGAACTATTACGCCTCATATAAGCGTCGAGCAATCCGTTTGTTTTCTGTTGGATTTTTTTACGCATAAAGCCTGTCCAACCTAAAAGTAGTCCTGGAGTGCCCAGTGCCTGTTTTGACCACGTGTACATATCAAAGGTGTCGTGATGTGCTATAATTTTTCCATCTTGAAGCTCAAACGCCGCTTGGACGTGGTTTACAACCTTTCGCTTTTTTGGGCCATAGGTATAATGAGCCGTCCATTTTGCTGTTGCTGTATTACCAGAAACTTGGACATCACTATAATCTATAGTCATAGCGCCGTTTGAGCGTTCTATAAGCATATGCCACATAGCTTTTGCTCGATTGCCTTGAAGTTCTCCAAATGCAGGATCTGAAAATACGATATTATCGTCATAGCAAGCAGTCATCCCGCTGGCATTACCTTCTTGAAATGACTTATAAAATGTCTCTATGATATTCATATTTTTTTTGCTTTTGCGAAAGCATCATTAAGTTTATATAGCTACTATAACGGTTTGCTATTCTTTTAATTTGCGTATACTTTGATTAGGCGGTAAGATACTTATTAAAAAAGGCAATTGTTCTATCCCAGGCTAGGGTTGCAGCTTTCTCATCATATCTAGGTGTTGTGTTATTATGAAAACCGTGATTTGCACCTTCATAAAAATGTGCTGTATGCGGGATATTATTTGCTGTGAGTACTTTCTCATAAGCAGGCCATCCAGCGTTAACACGCTCATCAAGACCACCATATTGAAGTAGTAGTGGTGCTTTTACCTCTGCGGCTTGCTCATCGTCTGGTTGTCTACCATAAAATGGGACAGCAGCAGCAAGATCTGGGACGAGTACAGCCATCATATTAGAAATCCATCCGCCAAAACAAAAGCCTACAACAGCAACCTTGCCATTACAATCTTTGTGGTTTTTGAGATGGTGATATGCTGCAATAAAATCTTCTAGCATTTCCAGTCTATCTCTCTTGCGTTGCATTGCACGACCCTCATCATCATTACCAGGATAGCCGCCCAGTGGTGATAGTGCATCTGGAGCTAGTGATAAGAACCCTGCCTTTGCAGTACGCCTGCCTACATCTTCTATATAAGGATTAAGACCTCTGTTCTCGTGTACCACAATGACCCCTGGTAATTTACCAGAAGCATTTGCAGGTTTACTATATAGCGCCTTGATAGACCCACCTCCTTTTGGTGAGTCATAGTTTATAAAAACACTTTCTATGGTAGGATCATTTTTTGAGACCGTTTGTGTAGTCTCATAATCTGGACTTATAAAACTCAAGAGCGCTGGAAGGGTTACCGCACCTACAGCAAATACCGATAATCGCTCAATAAAAACTCTGCGATCTATTTTATTGTGAGCATAGTCATCATAAAGGTCAAAAACTTCTTGTGAGATATCTTCTTTGCGTAGTGGTTTCATATAATAGGTGTTTAATTATTATGAGTTAATCAAGTCCTCCTTTTCTTATGGGAGAACGAGGCGTAGGCCATTCTCTTTGTTTACCAGACCTTCTATCTAGTGGGAGCACTGCTTGCTCACGAGAGGTAAATTCTGGATCTTCACTAGCCATATATGTAAGTATTGCAGTAAGGATTACATTATTGCGTACATCATCAAAAACGATCTTGTCATAAGTGTCACGGTTGGTGTGCCACGTATAATTCCAGTACGACCAGCTCAAACTACTGAGACTAAACCCTGGAGCTCCAGCAGCTTGAAATGAAGCGTAGTCTGACCCTCCTCGTGCTGGCGCACCAGGAAATGTAGTTTCTATCTCATCTGTTATTTCCTTAGGTACAGCATTTAGCCATCTGTTTAAATAATCATAACTGCGTAAGAAACCGCCACCATTAAGGCGCACAACACGACCTGTGCCATTATCTTGATTAAATGATGCTTGCACTTTTGCCACAATTTCTGGGTGATCTTCTACAAAGGCTCTTGAGCCATTAAGCCCTTGTTCTTCACTTCCCCAATGACCTACTAGTATAGTACGTTTTGGGTTAGGATAGATTTTTTTAAGTACACGCATAGCTTCCATCATTACAAGAGTACCCGTTCCATTGTCTGTAGCTCCTGTACCACCATCCCAAGAGTCAAAATGAGCCGATAATATGACATACTCCTCTGGCTTTTCTGTCCCCTTTATTTCTGCTATGGTATTAAATGTGGGCACGGTACCCAGTTCTTTTGAGATTGCTGTAATATTAATTTTAGGAGTATTACCAGATTCAGATAGTCTATAAAGCATACCGTAATCTTCTAGTTCAAGATCTACGGTAGGTATTTCTTTTGTTCTAGCACTAAATATCTTATTAACTCCAAAACCTCTTGACCAGTTAGAAGTTACGATACCTACGGCTCCTGCATTTTCTAATGCTTCTGGTAAACCTCTACTAGTGTATCCCGTGCGCTGTATGTTGTCATTCCATAAGTTTGATAGAGAGTCGCGTTGTTTTTTCATTTTGGCAAACGACTTTTCGGTAGCAAACTCTTCCCAGTTATAATCTGGGCGTCCCGTGATTTGCGGTTTTGAAATAAGAACAATCTTACCCTTTACGGTTGGCAGCCATTTTTTAAACTCCGTTGCGTTTTTAATAGTAGGTAGGGTGATAACCTCTGCAGTAACACCTTCCTTTGAAGTACTTGGATTCCAGGCTAGTTGCGTACCTCTTAAACTCTGTACTCTGGGCTCAAGCATATCTATGTGAGAAATTCCTCGTTCCCATCCTCGCCATTCTCCCCATTGCTCATTGCGAGCCTCTATACCCCAAGATGCATATTGTTGTACAGCCCAGTCATTTGCAGCTTGCATTTGTGGTGTACCCACAAGTCTTGGGCCAAGCACATCTGTGATCTGGTGGGCAAGCGATTCTAACTGTGAATTTTGTGTGGCTTCCTTTATTAAAGCCTGCACCGTAGCATTGTCTCTTTGAGCTGTGAGTATTGAGCCCATAAGCATACAAAGTACAAGTGAAGTAATACGTATTTTCATTTGGATTGATTTTAGACGTAGAAGTTACGAATGATAAATCAAACTCAATTAGAAAAAGAGGCAATTAACCTCATATATGCTTTGTAATGACTAGCTGGTGCTTAAAATTTAAGGGTTAAAGTTTACGCTTTCGCGAAAGCGTAATTTACCCTACTCATTAGTGATAACCACGTTCTCACCATTCTCCTGGTATGAGATTTTAAAGCGATTTGTTTTAAGGTTTGCTTGTAATAGCACCTTGTTTACATCATTAGACCACGTGATATGCATTTCGGTTGCGGTACTGTTTGATATGGCCATCGTACCATTAAAAGCAGGAGATGTGTTACGTAATCGTAGCATCGCTAGTTGCATTTGTACCACTGGTTTCTGTAAGCCAGATGTAATATCTTCTTGAGTAAGAGTTGTACGGTTAATCTCTTTATGACCACCTGTCCCGGCAGCGTCTGCGGCGGCATAGTCATTTTTACCAGCAAAGAGGTCTAGGTACCACACCTGTGGGATACCTGGCATAAATATTTGTAACGCTCTTGCCAGTAGTAGCTTATTATCGTCTTCACCTAGCGCACTGTAAAAGGTTGCATTTACTTGGTAGTATGAGATTTTATTACCCTCTGGGTCGTATATATTTTTAACACGACCACCACGGTCAAGTATCGTATCTATAATATGCTCAATCTCTTGGTCTTTAAGTAGTCCTTGGTGTGTATTTCCTTTTTTATCTATGATGCCCTTAAGGTCTAAAACAGGAATCCCGTCGTGGCAACCTAGCATATTTACGGTCTTATAGCCCTTTGTAACGACTTCTTTTGCCCATTTTGTGAGTGCCGTATTATCACCAGTCTCAATGGTATGAATCACTAGACCCGGAAAGAAAAAATCATAAATCTGATATCCCTCGCTTGCCACCTCGTCGTGTAAACCTAGTCCATACTCTGAGTGTATTTCTGGTAAAAGGGTAAGATCATACTTTTCGGCAATCTGGCGTATGCGCTCTAAGTAGGTCCAGGTGCCAGGTTTATTAAAAAAATTAGTCTGTCCTACTTCTTTATGTAAGTAAGCAAAGGCATCGAGACGTAGTATCTTACATCCAAAACTTGCCACCTTGCGAAGTGTTTCATCATAAAAATCCCATACTTCTGGCGCATTTGCATTTACATCCATCTGGCCTAGGTATGATCTATTTTTATGTACTATGTTTAATACATCTTGCTTGTGGGGTTGTACGCTTTCGCGAAAGCGTAATTCCTCTAGTATTCCTCCTGCCTCAATGGTCTCATTAATAAGAGTTATAGCGTGATCTTTATCATCTTGTGATAGACCTAGATGTGCTATGTCTTCAAGAGTAATGGGTTGTAGGGTGATTTTTTGGTAAAAAGTATTCCAGTAAGGGCGCTCTGTGCCGTCTGGAAAAAGTACGTTAAGCACAGGTAGGCCTGGTTTACGCATAAATAACTTATCGAGATATTGCTTTTCTGGAACTGCAACGCCATCTTTATAACTTGCGGTATGATTTTTCCAGAAGTTATTCCAGTCTATAAAGAAATCTTTATAAGGCGATGCGTCACCGTTTTTTAATATATCCTTAAACTGTGGAGAACCTACAGAAAGGTGGTTGAGCACAATGTCAAATTTGAGCATAATATCTAGCTCTTTAAGTGCGTCAAGATCTGCTTGAGAGACAAGCTCTTTATTAATATTGTAATCTACGATAGAAAACCCTCTGTCTAGATCACTATTAAAAAAGGTGGGTAAGACGTAAAATAATGAAAATACATCCTTAAGCGCTGGTTCTTGAAGCAATGTAACGATATCACTGAGGTTAGTATCTATGCTATCTGGATATGCGTTAAGCATAACGCCGTTAGGGATTTGCGAAGTATTTTTTGCCATAGCGGTAGTTCTTTATGTAAACAGGTAAAGACCGTGTTAGAGTAGTTAAAAATAAAGAAACTTAGCTAGTCACAAATAGATATGCACCTACAATTATAATGTTGTATGCTATAGTACCCGTGCTAAGCTATAAAAAGAAGTTACAGCACTAAAAGTCCTTTTTCTTTAAGTGTTTCCAGAGGTTTTGAAAACCAAAAAAGCTCAAAGTGCTCAAACTGTTCTTCATACGAGCTTTTAAGTTTTGAGAAAGTCATTAACTGCTCACTCTGAGGGCTTAGAGCCGGTAGTATAGCAATAACCCATCTCGCTTCTTCCTCACTGAGAGTAATCGTAAACTCATCACTTGTGGCGTGAAATAGGAGCGTGGCAAGCTGTCTCTTTTTCTTTGAGAAGTAACTCACGATAGGCGTTGTACCTATCCAAACTATTTTTGCCGTAGGTTTTACACTTAGATTTGCCTCTGTGTTGAGACAGTCTTCTATGTAATATGGATCTATAGTAGATGCTGGAATAGTAAAATCAAACCAGTCTTGTAACGGCATCTCAAAGCCTATACCGTGCATATAATTAAAGAGCGATTTCTTGAGTCCGTAGCTAAAGCTAGCGTGGTCTATCCCTGTGCTATCTGTAAAGTCTACATCATTATTTGCAAAGGTAATCTCGTTATAATGGGGTGTCACTCCATATGCTTCTGGATCTTGCCCTACAGGACTGTGAGCTGTGAGCGCAAACTGATGCCAAAATCCAGATTGTATAATACCTAGCTCAAAGAGCTGTCTCACCATCTCAAGGCTATCTACCGTTTCTTGTACCGTCTGTGTGGGATATCCATACATAAGGTAGGAGTGCACCATAATATTTGCCGCTGTAAAGTTGCGAGTAACTTGTGCCACTTGTGCAACCGTCACGCCTTTGTCTATAAGTTTAAGTAGCCTATCTGAAGCTACCTCAAGCCCTCCAGATACGGCAATACATCCAGATTCTTTAAGAAGTAGACATAGATCTGCAGTAAAGTTTTTTTCAAATCTAATATTTGTCCACCAGGTTACTACAAGCCCTCTACGCAGTATTTCTAATGCTACAGCTTTCATTAGAGCCGGAGGAGCAGCTTCATCTACAAAGTGAAAACCGTTTTCGCCCGTTTGAGCGATAAGGGCTTCCATACGGTCTACAAGCGTGCGTGCTGCAACAGGTTCATAAATCTTTATGTAGTCTAGTGAGATATCACAAAAAGTACATTTACCCCAGTAGCAGCCGTGTGCCATTGTGAGCTTGTTCCACCTGCCATCACTCCACAGGCTGTGCATAGGGTTTGCAATCTCTATCACAGAGATATACTCATCTAGTAGCAAGTCATTATAATCTGGAGTTCCTACTTGTGCTTGCTTATAGTCTTGTCTTGCCGTGTTATTTTTATAAACCACAGCACCATTTTCTATGAGAAACGTACGTTTATAGGTTGAGTTTTCTACTTTATGTATCACTGCATCTATGAGTAGTGCAACGGGTAGCTCGCCATCATCTAGGGTGATAAAATCTATAAACTCAAAAACTCTGGTATCTGTAATAGAGCGCAGCTCTGTGTTAGGAAACCCACCGCCCATAGCCACTTTTACTTCCGGGTAATTTTTTTTGATGTAAGCACCACATCTCAGGGCGCTGTATAAATTTCCGGGAAAAGGTACTGAGAGTAGTACTAGTTTTGGAACGCTTTCGCGAAAGCGGGCTTCTAGCAACCCAATTGTTATCTCATCTATATATGTGAGTTCTTGCTGTAACTCATTATATAACTCATCAAAGTTATTTGCGCTTTGACCTAGACGTTCTGCATATCTACTAAAGCCAAAATTTGGGTCTACACATTCTACTAGAAAATCTGATAAATCTTCTAGATACAAGGTAGCAAGATGCTTTGCTCTGTCTTGCATTCCCATCTCACCAAAAGCCCAAGAGAGATCATCTAGTTGCTCAAAACGAGAGGCACGCGGTAAGAAGTTATCTGTACAAATGAGTCTAGCAAGGGTCTGGTTTTTACCTTGTAAGAAGGCAATTATTCTATCTAGCGGTTGCACGTACTGTGAGCTAAGTGCGAGTATGCGCTGTGCATTTTCTGAGAGTGCTAGGTCTTGTGTTTTTACACTATCAAATATTTCGTGAAAGCTATCACTGGTAAATAAATTGAGTATTACCTCAATACCCAGATCCATCTGGTAGCTTGTGATATCTATAGTATTAAGAAAACCTTTTATGTATGCTGTTGCCGGGTATGGCGTGTTAAGCTGTGTAAAGGGTGGTGTTATGAGTAATACGTCTTCCAATAGATTGAGAGGCTCTTTTGTGAGGTGCAAAGATAGCTTAATATCTTACTATCGTTGTGCTGCGATTATTTCTCCTACGGCTTTTTGATACTTCATAGGGTTGCTTGCTTTTTTTATAGCCTTAAAAACCTTCTGTGGGTTGTGTGTAGACTGTGCAAAAAACTCCCAGAAGCCTTGCATTTTCATTTTAATAGGAGTGGGACCAGAGAGGGCAGCATCATATTGTGCATAAATCTCATCGTGAAATTCTCTGAAAATCGCCCATCTATTTTCTGGGTAGGCAGTAGTATCTGCCTTAATCATACTTGGTAAGAAAGGATCTGCAATAAGACCGCGACCTATCATAAAATGCTCGATAGAAGGGAAGCGCTCTCTCATTTTTCTAAACTGTGCTACCGTTGTGATATCACCGTTGTAATATAATTTGTGTTTTGCCGTGTCTATGCATTTTTGAAAACCCTCAAGATCTACCCCGCCTTTATATAATTGCTTACCTAGACGTGCGTGTATAGCCACACTCTTGAGCGGGTATTTTTCAAGAATAGGAAAAGAATTAATAATCTCTTCTGGACTTTCATAACCTAATCGCATTTTCATTGAGATGGTAACATCTGTTTCCGTATGCGCACGGTCAAGTATGTGGTCTATTTTTTCTGTATTGCAAATAAGTCCAGATCCCATACCGCTTTTTGTGACCATAGGATAGGGACAGCCTAGATTCCAGTTAAGTTCTTTATAACCTAGCGACTGTATATATTTAATCACAAAAATAAAGTCATCTGGGTCTGCAGTCATTACTTGCGGGATAACCTCTAGCGATGTGTTTACTTCTGGATTTAAGTCTCGCTGGTAAGAGCCTTTTATGACTTGTTTTTTATTAAGTCGTATGTAAGGAGCATAGTAAGTGTCTATACCTCCAAAATATTTTTGTTGTGCATTGCGAAAACGAAAATCTGTAAAGCCCTGCAAGGGCGAAGAAAGGAGGTGGTAACTCATTAAAACTAGTATCTGCTGCGAAGATAATTTTAATACACCTTAGTCTCGTTATTTTGCACAAAAAGTTACACCCCTATGTATGACATTGTGCCTTACATAGGGGTGCAATAATAATACGTGTTATCTCGTCTATATCTTTACGAGCATTTTACCGGTGTTTTTACCATCAAAGAGGTCTATAAACGCTTGCGGTATATTTTCAAAACCTTCTACAATAGTATCTTCGTGGTGCAGTTTACCTTCTCCGTACCACTTACTAAGTTGTTGTACCCCTTCTGGAAAAGAATCCATATAATTAGACACTATAAATCCTTGCATCAAGGCACTATTCTTAATTAAAAACACCTGCGGACTCACACCCGTAGGCACTTTATTATCATTATACACGGCAATTGCACCACAGTTTATAATACGTGCTTTCTGGTTAATATTAAAGAATACAGCGTCTGAGAGTTCTCCTCCCACGTTATCCCAGTATACATCTACACCATCTGGGCAGGTTCTCTGTATAGCAGCGTTTAGATCATCTTCTGTGTTGTAATTGAAGCCATCGTCATAGCCAAAATCTTTCTTAAGCTTTTCTATCTTTTCATCAGAGCCTGCAACACCTACTACGCGGCAGCCTTTTATTTTTGCTATTTGCCCTACGATACTTCCTACGGCGCCTGCTGCACCAGACACGAGTATGGTTTCTCCTTCTTTAGGTTTTCCTATTTCTTTAAGGCCAAAGTATGCAGTAAGACCGGTCATACCTAGCGTACCAAGATATGCGGGTAGGGGAGCATTGTCTTTTGACACTTTGTGTAATTCTTCTCCAGTAGATTTCTGTACCTCTTTCCAGTCTAGCATCCCAGATACATAATCTCCTTCTTTAAAGTTGTCATTTTTGGTCGCTATAACTTTTGCCACTACACCAGAGTGTATAGGCTTATTAAGCTCAAATGGCGGCACGTAAGATTTGGCATCTTGCATTCTTCCTCTTAAGTAAGGATCAACAGAGACGTATGTAGTTTCTAAGAGTATCTCACCATCATTTATTTCTGGCACTTGCTCTTCTGTAAATTCAAAATCACTAGATGACGGTTTGCCGCTCGGTCTATTTTTAAGTAGTATAACTTTTGTAGTATTCATATCTATTTAGTTTTAATTTAAAGTACAAGTTGTGTTGTATAATTCCTATTCCCTAGGTGATATTAGGTTTTATTTAACGCCGGTTGTAAATATGAAGTTAAGGTACTTTTGAGATAGGGTTTTATTACGCTTTCGCGAAAGCGGACTCACAACCTATAAAAGTAATTGTACTATTGAGAACAAAAAAAGCCGCCTGTCAAGAGGCGGCTTTACCGAGTATCTCATCAAAAATTGTGAGATGCAGGGGGTGGCTTATTCAAGAGTTACAACGAGATCATCTTGAGACACCATTGTTCCATCTGTCACGATTATAGATTGTACTGTACCATCTTTAAAGGCAACAACGGTAGTTTCCATTTTCATAGCTTCTATTATAAAAAGTGGGTCATTTTCTTTGACTTCTTGCCCTTTTTTGACCAGCACTTTGTAAAGAGACCCTTGTAATGGAGCACCTATGTGGTTTTCATTATCTGGATCAATTTTTACGTTTTCAACCTTTTTGATATTAAGGGAAGTGTCGTGTACCTCTACAAAACGATTTTCTCCATTTACTTTAAAGAATACCGTGCGCATTCCCTCATCATTAGGAATACCAATAGAGAGTAACTTGATGATCACCGTTTTTCCTGGTTCTAGCTCAATAAGTGTTTCTTCACCTAGTTTCATACCAAAGAAGAAATTCTTAGTAGGTACGAGCGCTAGGTTACCGTATTTCTTATAGTTTTCGTGTGCTTGCTCAAAAACCTTTGGGTAGAGCATATATGATAGAAAATCTTCTATCTCTAGTGGTCTGGTAAACCCTTTTTGGAAGGTCTCTGTAAAGACTTTATACTCCTTATCAAAATCTACTGGCGCCAGGTGTGCATTAGGTCTATCTGTATAAGCTTCTTTATTTTTTAAGATAATGGCTTGTAGCTTTTTTGGGAAACCACCTACTGGCTGACCTAGATCTCCTTTAAAGAAGTTTATAACAGACTCTGGGAAGGAAATGGTATCACCACGCTCCATCACATCTTCTGGTGTGAGGTTATTGGTCACCATAAAAATGGCCATATCACCTACCACCTTAGAACTAGGCGTAACCTTTACTAGGTTTCCAAACATTTTATTTACAGCGGCATACATCTTTTTTACCTCTGTAAATCTATCTGCAAGACCTAGAGCAGTTGCCTGAGGGCGCAAGTTTGAGTACTGCCCACCTGGTATCTCGTGCTGAAAGACTTCTGCCGTTCCGGCTTTAAGTCCAGACTCAAAAGGGTAGTAGAGCTCACGCGTATCTTCCCAATAATTTGAAAACTGATTGAGTTTTTCCATCTCAAATGGATGTTCTCTATCTTGATACTTGAGCATCTCTACTACAGCATTAAAGTTAGGTTGAGAAGTTAATCCAGAAAGTCCTCCTAGAGCTACATCTACCACATCTACATTTGCCTCAATGGCCTTGAGGTAAGTAGCTGTTTGTAAAGAAGACGTGTCGTGTGTGTGCAGGTGTATAGGCACATTTACCGTGTCCTTAAGTGCTGTAACAAGTTCTGTCGCTGCATATGGTTTTAATAATCCTGCCATATCCTTAATGGCAATCATATGTGCCCCAGCATTTTCTAGATCTTTTGCAAGTTGTGTGTAGTACTTGAGGTTGTACTTAGTTTGCTTAGTATCTAGAATATCTCCCGTATAACTTATGGCACCTTCGGCTATTCCTCCTGTAAGATTACGCACGTATTGTATACTAGGTTCCATTGCTTTTACCCAGTTAAGAGAGTCAAAAATACGGAAGAGGTCTACACCATTCTCCCAAGACTTCTCTACAAACTTTTCTATAAGGTTATCTGGATATGCTTTGTAACCCACACCATTAGAACCACGAAGGAGCATCTGGAACAAGATGTTAGGTACTGCCTTGCGTAACTCTCGTAAACGTGTCCAAGGGCTCTCGTGTAAGAATCGCATACATACATCAAAGGTTGCACCTCCCCATACTTCCATACTAAAGGTGTTAGGGTGATTTTTTGCAAAACTGGATGCTACTTTGAGCATATCATAAGAGCGCATACGCGTTGCCAGTAAAGACTGGTGTGCGTCACGCATTGTGGTATCTGTAAAGTGTATTTTTTTCTCCTCTAGTAACCACTTACAAAATGCCTCCGGACCTAGCTCTGTAAGCATATCTTTTGTCCCTTTTGGAAACGGATCTGACAGGCTGTAAAGTGGCACCTTAGGGTTTGTAAATACCTTTTTTGGATCTTTTGTTTTTACATCACTATTACCATTGACACTCACATCTGCCAGAAACTGAACAACCTTAGAGGTACGATCTTGAGAAAGTTTAATATTAAATAGGGAAGGAGTATTCTGAATGAAATTTACCGTGGTCTCTCCATTTTTAAAAACGTCTGTCTGTATGACATTTTGAAGAAAATGAATGTTAGTCTCTACACCACGTATTCTAAATTCTTTTAAGGCGCGCACCATCTTACGTATTGCACCATCCAGCGTTCTACCGTGAGCAGATACTTTTACAAGCATCGAATCAAAAAACGGACTCACTTTATACCCTTGATAAATGCTACCGGCATCTAGACGTATACCCATACCAGAGGCGCTACGGTAGGTTGTTATCTTTCCGTAATCTGGTGTAAATTTATTAGTAGGGTCTTCTGTGGTAAGTCTACACTGTATGGCAAAGCCGTAAGTACCTATAGACTCTTGTCCATAAATCTTTATCTGCTTATCTGATAGTTTATAACCGCCAGCCACAAAGATTTGTGTTTTTACAAGGTCAATACCTGTAACCATTTCGGTTACTGTGTGCTCTACTTGTATACGTGGATTAACCTCGATGAAGTAAATATTATCATCTGCATCTACGAGAAACTCTACGGTGCCTATGTTGTTATAATTTACCTCTGTAGCAATAGCTACAGCATACTTATAAAGGTTATCGCGTAGCGTTTGTGATAGGTTATATGAAGGAGCCATCTCTACCACCTTCTGGTGTCTGCGCTGTACAGAGCAATCACGTTCATAAAGGTGTCTTATATTACCGTGTGTGTCTGCTACTATTTGTACTTCTATATGTTTTGGGTCTTCTACATATTTTTCTAAAAACATTGTATCATCTCCAAAAGAGTTGAGCGCCTCATTACGTGCAGAGTCAAAACTAAGCTGTAAATCTTCTTCCTTACGTATGATGCGCATACCGCGACCACCGCCACCAGAGGCAGCTTTGAGCATTACTGGGTATCCTATTTTTCCAGCCTCACTTAGGGCAGTTTCTAATGAATCTAAGGTTTTTTTATTACTCTCTATTATAGGTACTCCACAAGATTGTGCTACTTTTTTTGCGGTGATTTTATCACCTAGTGCATCCATTACTTCTGGCTCAGGGCCAATAAATATAATACCGTTTTTTGCACATCTTCTTGCAAATTCTGAGTTTTCAGATAAGAAGCCGTAGCCGGGGTGAATGGCATCTACATTTTTAGATTTTGCTAGATCAATGATTTGATCCATATCTAAATAGGGTTTGAGCGGCTCATTATCTGCTCCTATCTGGTAAGACTCATCTGCTTTGTTGCGATGTTGTGAGTATCTATCTTCATAGGTGTAGACAGCTACGGTTGCAATATTAAGTTCTGTACAGGCACGTAGTACTCTAATAGCAATTTCCCCGCGATTTGCGACGAGGACTTTTTTAATTTTCATTGTGTAAAATAGGTTGTTGTGTTACGAAATCGTTGTAGTAGTAGGGTACAAAAAAAGCCACTTCGATAGGGAAGTGGCTTCTGTTGATATTAAATTTTCGCGCAAGCGAATACATATACATTTAAGTCATTTTCAATACGTAATCTAGTACACATAGTTTTAGTGACTTAAAAAAATATATTATCCGTCAAAGCGGTATTTACCATTTTCTTCAACATCTGCAGCAATCTGGTTGCGCAGTGCGATTACATTAGGCTGGTTTGTATACTTTGTAAAACGTTTAAGTCCCATAAGCATCATACGTTGCTCATCACCTTCGGCAAAAGAGATAATAGCTTCTTTTGCTTTAGTCTGGATGATATCTACAGCGTTAAATAGGTATAGTTGAGACATTGCAACTTGTGTTGCTTGACTCTCTAGACCAGTGCGCTTAATGTTTTTCTCAGTACGTAGTATAGCACTCTCTGCCATATAGATTTCTATAAGAATATCTGCAGCTGCCATAAGTAGTTGCTGATTTTTCTCTAGCTCTGTTCCAAACTTTTGAGCTGCAGATCCTGCAACCATAAGGAATACTTTCTTAAGGCTTTTGATAAGTGCTTTTTCTTCAGAAAGTGTCTCAGAGTAATCTGGAGTGTCAAAAGAAGGGATACCCATAAGTTCATCCTTTACAGCCATTGCTGGTCCCATAAAGTCTACGTGTCCTTTCATCGCTTTCTTTACCATCATACCTACAGCGAGCATACGGTTAATCTCGTTTGTACCTTCATAGATACGAGAGATACGTGCATCACGCCAAGCAGACTCCATAGGAGTATCTGCACTGAAGCCCATTCCTCCAAAAATCTGGATACCTTCATCTGTAGTATTCTGTACATCTTCAGATACTGCAACCTTAAGGATAGAACACTCTATAGCATACTCCTCAACACCTTTAAGCTCTGCTTCTTGGTGTGTGTTACCTTCTGCCTGACGCATAGCGATACGATCTTCAATGTTTTTGGCAGCACGGTAAGATGCAGACTCATCTACATATACGTTTGTAGCCATAAGCGCAAGTTTTTGCTTAATTGCTCCAAAGTTTACAATAGGAGTTTTAAACTGTACACGCTCTTTTGCATACGTTACAGCCTCGTTTATCACACGTCTCTGTGCATCAAGACAAGCAGCAGCAAGTTTAATACGACCTACGTTAAGTGCGTTCATCGCGATTTTAAAACCGTTACCACGGTCAGAAAGCATATTCTCTACAGGTACTACTGTATCATTAAAGAATACCTGACGAGTAGAAGAAGAGTGTATACCTAATTTCTTTTCTTCTTCACCTAGTGTGATTCCATTAGAAGGATCATTTTCTACGATAAACCCTGTAATGTTTTTATCATCTTCTATTCTAGCAAAAACGATAAATAGGTTACAGAAACCAGCGTTAGAAATCCACATTTTTTGTCCAGAAATCTTGTAGCTCTTTCCATCTTCAGATAGAACGGCTTTTGTTTTTCCAGAGTTTGCGTCAGATCCTGCACTAGGCTCTGTAAGACAGTATGCTCCAAACCACTCACCAGTAGCAAGTTTTGGTACATATTTCTTCTTTTGCTCTTCGTTACCATAAAGTGTGATAGGCATTGTACCTATCCCAGTATGTGCTCCAAAGGCAGTACTAAAAGATCCAGTAGCTCCAGAAATGTAATCACAAACAAGCATTGTAGATACAAATCCCATCCCAAGACCATCATACTCTTCTGGTACAGCAACACCTAGTAAACCTAGTTCACCAGCTTTGCGCATAGTCTCCTCTGTGTATGCATAATCTTTCTTTTCAAAACGCTCCCAGTGTGCCCAAAGATCGCGGTCTACAAACTCTCTTGTAGAGTCGCGCATCATCTTTTGCTCTTCATTAAGATCTTCCATTGTGAAGACATCTTCACAAGCTGTTTCCTTTACGATAAATTGACCACCGCGTAGGATATCATTTTTTGTTGTTTCTGTGCTCATTGCTATTGCTAATTAATTTTTTTCTTTCTCTATAAGAAATATGTACTATAATTTTTTGTTTTTACGCTTTCGCGAAAGCGGAATTACTTCAAGAATTCATAAATCCCTGCAGCTCCCTGTCCGGTACCTACACACATTGTAACCATACCGTATTTACCTGACATATCACGCTTACGCATCTCGTCAAATAACTGTACTGATAGTTTACCTCCAGTACATCCTAGTGGGTGACCTAATGCAATCGCACCACCATTTACGTTTATAATATCTGGATCAAGTCCTAACTCGCGTATTACTGCAAGTGACTGTGATGCAAATGCCTCGTTAAGCTCTATAAGCTCAATATCATTTTGCTTAAGTCCAGCTTGTTTAAGTGCTTTTGGAATGGCAGCTACGGGACCTATACCCATTATACGTGGTGGCACACCTGCTGCTGCATAATTTACCATACGTGCGATAGGCTCGATGTTAAGTTCTTTTACCATCTCCTCACTCATAACCATTACAAAGGCAGCTCCATCACTCATTTGTGAAGAGTTACCAGCAGTTACACTTCCTCCAGCAGCAAATACTGCTCTAAGTTTTGCAAGTGCTGCTTTATTTGTTCCTGCACGAGGACCTTCATCCTTGTTTACTGTATAAGATTTTGTAGCTTTCTTACCGTTTGCATCTATATACGTTTGCTCTACGTCTATAGGTACAATCTGGTCTTGAAAACGATCTTCGGCTAGTGCGCGTAGGGCTTTCATATGTGAGTTATATGCAAACTCATCTTGATCTTCACGAGAGATTTTATACTCATTTGCTACTGCCTCTGCGGTGTTACCCATTCCCCAGTAGTAATCTTCGTGTCCAGACTTTACTACAGTATCGTAGTTAAGTTCTGGTTTAAATCCTGTCATAGGTACAGAAGACATAGACTCTGCTCCACCGGCGATAATACAATCACCCATACCAGCTTGAATCTTTGCTACTGCCATCCCTATAGTTTCTATCCCAGAAGAACAAAAACGGTTTACAGTTACACCAGGTACGTCTATTACGTCTAGTCCCATAAGAGATATAAGACGCGCCATATTAAGACCTTGAGATCCTTCTGGCATTGCGTTACCTACAATGACGTCATCTATTCTCTTTTTATCAAATTCTGGCAGCTCCTTCATCATATACTGAATCGTTTCTGCAGCAAGCTCATCTGCTCGCTTGAATCTAAAGACACCTTTGGGAGCTTTCCCAACGGCTGTTCTATATGCTTTTACTATATATGCTGTTTTCATTTTAGTTTGCTTTTGGCTATAAGCTGAAAGCTTTAAGCGGTTTATCATTGCCTATAGCTTAGCGCTTAAGGCGTATTGCAGAAACTTTAGTTTCTTAATGGTTTTCCTTTTTGTAACATATGCTGTATACGCTCAAGTGATTTTCTCTCAGTAGCTAGAGATAAGAACGCTTCACGCTCTAGATCTAGTAAATACTGCTCAGAAACTCTTGTAGGCTCAGATAAATCTCCTCCAGCCATTACATAAGCAAGCTTGTTTGCAATTTTCTTATCGTGCTCTGATATATAGTTAGATGCTTGCATAGAGTCTGTTCCTACTAAGAACATACCTAGTGCCTGCTTACCTAATACTAGTACATCATTACGTTTTACAGGTTGTGTGTACCCCATATCTGCCATTTGGCGTGCAACAGCTTTTGCTGTAGCAATCTGGCGATCGCGGTTTACAACTACAAGGTCTTTACCGTGCTTAAGGATGTTAAGATCGTACGCCTCGTGTGCAGAGGTAGATACTTTTGCCATACCTATAGTAAGGAAGTGCTCCTGTAACACGTTAAGTTGTACATCACCTTTATCAAACTTATCTGATGCTCTAAGGGCCATTTCCTTAGATCCACCACCACCTGGTATTACACCTACACCAAACTCTACAAGTCCTATGTAAGATTCGGCAGCTGCGACAACTCTATCTGCGTGTAGTGTCATCTCACAACCACCACCTAGTGTCATACCGTGAGGTGCAACAACTGTAGGGATAGCAGAGTAGCGTAAACGCATACACGTATCTTGGAAATATTTTACAGCAGCATTAAGCTCATCATACTCTTGCTCTACAGCAAACATAAAGATCATCCCAATGTTTGCTCCTACAGAGAAGTTTGTACCTTGATTACCTACTACTAGACCGTCAAAGTCTTTTTCGGCTAGATCTATTGCTTTATTTACTCCTGCAAGTACGTCACCTCCTATAGAGTTCATCTTAGAGCGGAACTCAACGTTTAAGATTCCATCTCCTAGATCTTGTACAGATACTCCCGTGTTTGAGAATACTTCTGTTTGCTTTCTAATGTTATCAAGAATGATAAATGAATCTTGACCAGGTTTCTTTACGTGCGCTTTCGCGGAAGCGGAATACACATAAGTAGCACCATTTTTTACAGAGTAGAAAGTCTCACTTCCAGCAGCAATCATATCTGTTACCCAAGTGGCAACTTCAAGACCTTCTGCCTTCATAAGCTCGATACCTTTTTCTACACCTACAGCATCCCAAATTTGGAATGGTCCGTGCTCCCAGCCAAAACCAGCCTTCATAGCATCGTCTATCTTGTAAAGCTCGTCTGTAATCTCAGGAATACGATTTTGTACATAAGCAAATAGGTGTGCAAAAGACTTGCGGTAAAACTCACCAGCTTTGTCTTTACCACCTACAAGCACTTTAAAGCGATCGTAAACGCTGTCTATATTTTTAGTAAGCTCTAGGGTAGCAAATTTTGCTTTCTTGTTAGAGCGGTACTCCATAGTATCAAGGTCTAGTGTAAGAATTTCTTTCTTACCAGCCTCATTTACACTCTTTTTATAAAAACCTTGACCAGTTTTAGACCCTAGCCATTTGTTTTCCATCATTGTACTAATGAAGCCTGGAAGCTCAAAAAGAGACTTGCGCTCATCATTAGGACAGTTTTCTGCAATACCGTTTGCAACGTGTACAAGGGTATCAAGACCTACAACATCTACCGTACGGAAGGTTGCAGATTTTGGACGTCCTATAACTGGACCTGTAAGTTTATCTACCTCTTCTACCGTCATACCCATATCTTTTACAGTATGGAAAAGTGACATAATAGAGAAGATACCTATACGGTTACCTATAAAGGCAGGTGTATCTTTTGCAACAACAGAGGTTTTACCTAAGTATTGCTCACCGTAGTTATTTAAGAAATCAAGAACGCTCTGGTCTGTTTTTGGCCCAGGTATGATTTCAAATAATTTTAAGTAACGTGCTGGGTTAAAGAAGTGAGTTCCACAAAAGTGCTTTTGGAAATCTTCACTACGTCCCTCAGACATAAAGTTTATAGGGATACCAGATGTGTTTGAAGTAATAAGTGTACCTGGTGTTCTATGCTTTTCAAGGTTTTCAAAAACTTGTTTCTTAATATCAAGTCTCTCTACTACCACCTCAATGATCCAGTCTACGTCTTTTACTTTTGCGATATCATCTTCAAGGTTACCCGTTGAGATTCTTTTTGCAAAAGCTTGGTTGTAAATAGGTGACGGCTTACTCTTAAGTGCTGCAGTAAGCGAGTCATTTACCATTCTATTACGTACAACTTTGTCTTGAAGTGTAAGTCCTTTAGCTTCTTCTTTTGCAGTAAGCTCACGAGGAACGATATCTAGCAAAAGAACGTCAACACCTATGTTTGCAAAATGGCAAGCAATACCACTTCCCATTATTCCACTACCGATGACGGCTACTTTCTTTATTCTACGTTTTGCCATTATTTTATTGCGGTTTCTTTTTGGTTAAATACTCTTCTATTTTGAATCAAGTCATTAATAGTTTCAATGACTTCGTAAAAATTATTAATCTTTTCGTCAGATATATTGCCACGTACGGCATCGTTAAAAGTTACAACTCTATTTTTTGAGAAGTTTCTTTTTTCTAATCCAAATTCTGTGAGATGTATAAGAACGCCTCTACCATCTGCAGGGTTAGGTTTACGCACTATAAGACCTTTTTCTTCCATAGTCTTAAGTGTACGAGATAGGGAAGTAGCTTCCATACCCATACGAGGTCCTAGTGCTGTAGAGGGAGTTCCCTCTTCTGGATCAATACTAAGGAGTGCAAAACCTACCGCCATAGTTACATCATATTCGGCAGCTTGTTCATTATACATTTTCATAACTGCTTGCCAGGTGGCTCTTAAACAGTAGTCTATAGTTTTATCTTTCATATAGTTCTTCACAATGTGATTGTAAAGATACTAAAAATATACTATGCACGCACAGTAATTAATGCAAATTTATATGAATATCTTGTGAATATGATAGTTACGCTTTCGCGAAAATGAGAACATCATAAATATACCCCTTATTATTTAATAAAACCGAAGTCTAGCAAATAGATAATTGTAAGAGAATTCAATAGCGTTAACATATTATGCAATAAAGCAAAATTGTTTAAGGTTGAATGTTATTTTTGTATATTCTATCTTAGTTACTTAAACAATTTGTTGTTTTTTAAATAGTACATTCTTTATGATCGCACCAGATTTCCCTCTTAATGAAAAGCAACGTATGAAAACCTTATTAAGCTTAGGGTTACTAGACACAAATCAAGAGGAAGATTTTGATTACATTACTAAGCTTGCTGCATACATATGTGGCACTCCAGTTGCATTAGTTACCCTTGTAGATGAAGATAGACAGTGGTTTAAAAGTAAAGTAGGTATGGCATTATGTGAGACTTCGCGTGATAGTTCTTTTTGTGCGCACGCCATTTTGACTCCTGATGAGATATTAGAAATACCAGATGCAACAAAAGACGATCGATTTATAGATAACCCACTTACAAAGCTTGAAGATCCTGTTATATTTTATGCAGGAGTCCCGCTACGCACAACAGATGGTATGTCTATGGGATCTTTATGTGTTATAGATCATAAACCTAATAAACTAAGTAAAGAACAAAGAGCCGCGCTTATAACTCTTGCAAAGCAGGTGGAGCGACTTTTTGAATTGCGCATTGTAAATAATCAATTAGAACAGGCAAAAGCGAGTCTCACAAAACATAACACATTGCTCAAAGATTTTGCAGGCACTGTTTCACACGATTTAAAAATGCCTCTCGCAAACCTTATTCTCACCTCAGATATATTAAAAAAGAAGTATACAGCATCACTAGATGAGTCTGGAGTAAATTACCTTGGGTATCTCAAGAAGTCTTCACTCTCTATGAGTAACTATATAACAAACATACTTGCTCACTACGAGAGCACGGCATATGATAGAGAAGATGCCCACGAGTTTATGTTTAACGATATGCTAGAAGATCTTGTAGATCTATTAAATATAAACTTTGAGTGTGAATTTCACTTTCCTGAGGTAAATATAGAACTTAGATGTAACCGGTCTGCACTTGACCAGATATTCTTAAACCTTATAGGTAATAGTATAAAGTATAATGATAAAGCGCATACAGTAATACATATAGATGTTCTAGAGCAAGATGAGCACTTTGAATTTTCTATAAGAGATAATGGGCGCGGTATAGAAGAAGAAAAGATAGAAGGTATATTCACTTTATTCAGTACCGTAGGGCACCTAGATAAAAATGGAGAGAAAGGCCACGGTATAGGATTATCTACAGTAGAAAAACTAGTGCATAATCTCGGTGGGACCATAAGTGTTTCTTCAGTGCTAGGTGAGTATACAAAATTTACGTTTACAGTTGCCAAAAGTTAAAGTATATTAAATATTCGGTTCTGGTGCGCTTCTTCTGTTAGTAAAGCGTTAATGGATATGGATGTTGCTGTATACTCTATTACCTTTAGTTCACACTATCCAATCTAACCAATAAATGATCAAAATTTACAAAGCATTTCTTGTGATATTATCTTTTACTATCACGAGTCAACTTGTTGCTCAAGACTTACCCGTCGCAACTATCCAGAAGAATATTAAATCTTTTAAAGAAAATCCGCGAGGCCCTTATAAAAAAATAGAGTGGTTTTGTGAAGATGGTACGATGCGAGAAGCACGTGACCCTTGTCCAGATGATATAGGTGGTGGTGTGCAGCACGCAAGTTATAGTGAAGACCTAATAACGCTAGGTACTAAGTATCACCTCTTTTTTGCAGATATACTTGCAAACACAGATAAGGTAGCTTTCTGGGATGTAACAAATGATAATAGCCGCATCAAGCAATATCAACTAGCGAGATACCTTGCAAGTGTAGATAATGGTTGGGTACAGCGCAAGTCACAGTTTTACCGTGGTGCCATCCAGTCTGAAGATGAGGAGGCGTGGGGCGTTGAGTTTTATGAGTGGTTATTGCGTAGCGATACTCGTTTTAGACAAAACTACTATTTACTACGCCAGACCTTACGAGATATTCCTCACGATGGAGATAGCAACATTGCCCAGCGTATGCGTAGTGAGTCAAAAATACTCGCAGAGACTTACCCAAAGTTTATGGATGCCCGTATTAAAATACACGGCAAGCCCAGTGTGAGTGACATCCAGATGGTTCAAGAGTTTAGAGCAAAACATAAGGGAGACCTCTCTGATGAAGTGAAGAAGCAGTTTGACCAACTAGAAAAAACCCTCGCCGAATTTTATACACCTATCAATTTTAAGGAACTACAGAGCCAAGTAAATGCCATCTCTGTAAAAAATGATCTAACAGAACGCATTAGCACGTTTTTAGAAAAAGCTGCTCAGGATACCTCTACGCAAACACTTGTGCTAGAAATTGCAGATGTACTCTGTTATATACGTCAAGACGTACTTTCTTTACGAAGGTCTAGTGACCGTCTTGCGATGCTAGATTTATCTAATGAGCTGGAAGATATATTACTTATAAAGACACAAGAGTGGCAACCAGAAACATTAAAGGAGCTACTTTATAAAATACAAACTCTTTCATATGCAGCAACAGGTACAGGACTCATTGAGTTAAATGAGTGGGCAGCAGTAGAGCCGTATTTACAAGCAGATAGTTACCACAATGACAAGAGTGTCGAGCAGCTTAACGATTTCCTGGCGACAGCTAGAGGAGTTGTAGAGTGGAGCGCCTCACAAGTAAAAGCAAAGTATCAAGAAGTAGTTGACACTTACGCAACTTTTGAGCCTAAGGCTTATGGTTTTATAGATGACCGCGTGCGATCTTCTGTTGCATTAGATTTAGGTGAGAGTGTGAGCACGCTAGGGGCATTTATAGCAAAGCATTCTGGGCTTGAAAATAAGGTGATGGATATAGATGGACAGTCTTCTGTGAGAGGATTAAATCCTGGTTATGCCTACGGTGAGCTCGTCGTTATAGAAGGTTCTCCAGAAGGGATAGAAGTGGATACAGAGAAGATATACGTTTTTGAAAAACCGCCGTCAGACCTCAAGCCTGTGGCTGGTATTATGACGGTATCAGAAGGTAATCTGGTTTCACACGTGCAGCTACTAGCTCGTAATTTAGGAATACCAAATGCGGCATTATCGCAAGAAAATCTTCAAGATTTGAGCAAGTATAGCGGTAAGAAGGTCTTCTATGCAGTTTCAAACAAAGGAAGTGTTATTATAAAAGGCGAGGACGATATTACAGATGAGGAGCGTGAGTTATTCTCAAAGAAGCAACGTTCTACAAGTCAGGTAACCGTGCCTGTAGAGAAGATAGCACTAGATAAGAAAGACATCATAAATATGCGTGATCTTGATGCAAGCGCGTCTGGAAAACTAGTAGGCCCTAAGGCGGCAAACCTTGGGCAGCTCAAGAAGATGTTCCCAGAGCAGGTGGTAGAAGGTCTTGTTATTCCTTTCGGCATTTTTAAGGACCATATGGATCAAAAAATGACCAATTATGAGGGTTCTTACTGGGAGTTTTTAAATAACGCTTTCGCGAAAGCGGAACAAATGAAAAGTAACGGCGCGTCATCAAAAGAGATAGAGACGTACCAACTGCAAGAGTTGAAGCGATTACGAGAGGCTATAAATGTGATGACGCTCAAGCCGTCATTTGTAAATAGCCTGCGTGCAGATTTCCAAAAAGTCTTTAAATCGCCTATGGGTAAAACTCCCGTATTCTTGCGTAGTGATACAAATATGGAAGACCTTGAAGAATTTACTGGCGCAGGATTGAACTTGACGCTTTTTAATATTCTTGATGAGGATAAAATCTTAAAAGGAATTAAAGATGTGTGGGCTTCTCCATATACGGAGCGTAGTTTTAAATGGCGCCAGCAGTATCTAAGCAACCCAGAAAATGTGTTTCCTTCTATACTTATCATTCCTTCGGTAGATGTGGAGTATAGCGGTGTGATGATTACAAAGGGTATTAATCAAGGTACAGATGAGGATCTTACTATTGCCTTTAGCCGTGGGGCAGGAGGAGCTGTAGATGGACAAGCCGCCGAAACTAGACTTGTTACCGCTACAGATGCGCGCTTACTGTCGCCAGCGAGACAGGCAGATTTTATTAGACTGCCAGCAACGGGAGGTGTGAAGAGAAACATCGCAACCTTTGACGAAGAGATTCTCAATGAGAAAAACATAAAGGATATACGTGCCATTGCCCAGTCTATAAGAACACGATTACCAGAAATGACAGGTTCTGACTATGATGGGGCTTATGATGTGGAGCTTGGTTTTGAAAATGACAAACTATGGCTGTTCCAGATACGACCATTTGTAGAAAATAAAACGGCAAAGTCCTCAGAATATCTTGAGGCAATCTCACCAAAAATTGACAAAGACTTTTTAATAACGCTTGATGCACCTATAAACTAATGAAAACATATATCACACTAACATTCATCGCTTTATCGACTTTATTTGTAGCGATGCTTTATCCTATAGACGGTTATGATACGACGGGTATAAAACGATTGTACCGACTTCAGAAAATGGAGATGGATAGTATTGCAAACAAGCGTATTCCTAATGGCGCTTACTTAAAACTAGAGGATATCAAGCTCAATTTGCTTTCGCGAAAGCGTGATTCTCTTGGAGCAATACTAGTAGAAGACAATGATTTTGCTAGAAAGATTGCGAGAATTACACCCGGTGGAAACTACTCACTTGCGGTACTTGATATGACTAATCCAGATAGTTTAAAATATGCGGCTCACAGAGAAAATGTAGGGTACCAGCCAGGAAGTGTGGGTAAAATTGCTGTCCTTAACGGCTTCTTTACAGAGCTTGCAGAGGTATATCCAGATAACTTTGAGTTGCGTACGGGGCTTATGTGTAATAAACGAGTGAAGGCTCGCTACTGGGGAACAGGAGATCACCACACGATACCTGTGTATGATATAGACAGTGATAAGTTAACAAAGCGACAAGTGGTTGCTAGTGATGAGTTCTCGCTGTATGAGTGGGCAGATCATATGGTCTCTGTGAGTAATAACGGAGCTGCGAGTGTGCTGTATAGAGAGACAATGTTGCTAGACGCCTTTGGACGAAAATATGCAGACCTCACAGAAGAAGAAGCAGAAAATTACTTTGTAGAGACCGATAGAGACTCTCTTACGAGTCAAGCAAACCGAGTGGTGAATCAGCCATTAAGAGATCTAGGAATTACAGAAGACGACTGGAGACTAGGAGGGATGTTTACGCGTCCTGCTGGTAAGTACGTAGGTCGTGAGGGTGGAAGTATAGGAACACCTAAAGGACTTATGAAATTTCTAGTAGCCCTAGAGCAAGGAAATGTAATAGATGAAGAAAGCTCGCTTGAGATGAAGCGATTGTTATATATGACAGACAGACGTATACGTTATGCACACTCTAATAGACTAGATGATGCGGCGGTGTACTTTAAATCTGGCTCGTTTTATAAATGCGATCGAGAGAAAAACCCTAACTGTAGTGACTATGCGGGTAATGTGTTTAACTATATGAACTCAGTGATTATTGTAGAGCAGCCTAATGGTAAAAAATACATTGTATGCCTGATGACAAACGTACTTAATAAAAACTCTGCAGGTGCGCATATGTACCTAGCAAGTAGTATTGATAAGGTGGTAAATCCCACATAAAAAGCATTTACAGTTCTATTAAAACGCCTTCTAGTTGTTACTAGAAGGCGTTTTACTTTTGTTGCTGTTTTACGCGTTGTAGACTTGTAGATACACGCGTAGCAAGTTTTGCAATGTTTGTGTTTTTATGCTTTGTAAAAGATTGAGTAATGGCAATATACTTTGTGTCTTCTAGTATCTCAATAAGGTGGAGCATAGCGATATTCATCTGTCTGCTGCGATTACGTATAAGGCTTCGCACAGCATCAAATTCTGTTTGTTCTATCATTTCTTGAGAATGTAGATTATCAACATCTGTGTCAATGATATGTACTTCAAGCAATGGCAGGATCTTATTTTTAAGTTTGATATGTAAGAGGTTGTCTAGAAACTCTATGGCATTGATTCTCGCTGTATCATCTTTACTTTTAATACCCAAAAACGCAGCACTTATATCTTCTTGATTGTAACGTATACTTAATAGTGTAAAGATGCTATGTAGACTTTGATCTACTTGTTCTCTTAAAATGAGTACTATGGCTTCACGGGCGAGTAAGACCTCTGTTTCTTTAGCTTCGTCTTGTGAGTCTGCTGGCGGATTGTTTACAAGTTTTGTGAAGGTAGCAAGGGCGTTAAGCGTGCTTTGGTAGTAGTTGCTCTCTAGTAATATGTATCTAGAGATTTTGCGCTTATCAATAGTAAGCGATGGGTTTTTACTACTTAGTTTTAGTAATGATTTTGAGGCATTTTTACGTACGATGAGGTTGTTACTACCTAAAAATTTGAATAAGATTTTTACTGCATTTTGAGAGTTAAATGTTGCGATAACCTTAGGTAGATTTCTTTTGATATCTAGACTAAAAGCATCTTCATTTTCTAGCCTGAGAAGTGTTTTAGTAATCTCTGGCCCATATTGAGTAAGGCTCTTTATGGCTGCTTTACGTAGTTTTTTATTTTCTAGAAACTGGAGGAGATTCCCTACAAAGAGTGGGTCTGTGGTAATGCCTGCAGCTTCAATAGCTTTCTTTGCTACCTTTTTATTTTTATTGCTAAAATGAATAGAGATAAAGTAGTAAAACTCATTAAGCCCTGAGTAGGCAATGCTAAGAAGCAGGTCAGAAGTTTCGGCAACATTTTCTAGTCCTTCTGGTGTGCCTAGTCGTTCTATTTGAGTCGCGATACGGTCTCTTAAATTAAACTGCTTTCCAAGATTTGTATTGAGGCGTGCATCTTGTGCCAGGCATAACAGCGCAGCATTTGCAATGGGCTTTTCTGGATGATCTAGATAGGTTGTAAATAATTCTTGATCGTCTATTTTGGTGTGATGTAGTAAATACTGTAATGTGGCTATTATGAGTGCGCTGTCGCTAGTATGAAGGAGGGCTTTAATTTTATGTAATGCAGTACCTTCTTTATAATAATACAACTCCTCAATAGCCGCTATTTTTATAGCATTAGAAGGATGGTCTAAAAGTGCTACTATTTGCTTTTTTAAGGGATTAAGCCGAGCCGATGATAATCTAGATAATAAAGTGAGAATCTCGCTTTCTTCACCATTTTGTAAAATATGTCTTGCAGTAGCGATGGTGCGTTCTTTTCTGAAGTTTCGTTTGGACTCATCTTTATTGAGCAGTAAACTCTTAAGGTTGGACCTAAACGAATCAAAGTAGGCATCTCTAAGCTTGTAGATTAATAAGAGCCATATAAACAAGAAGAAGATAGTAAGAATGGTCACAAACTTGGTGTCTAGTTCCATACCCTTGATTACAAAAATGAGCAGAAATCCAGCAATACCTGTGGCTACACTATCTACCACAATATCTATAAATGATTTTGCTTGGTTTTTTATAGCATACGGTATGGGTAAAATAGAAAGCTCTGCAGCTGCTTTGTTTATAGACTGCTTAAAACTACCGTCTAACCCTTTTATGATAATAAGCACCCAAAGCTCAGGAACCGTAAGAAATAGGAGGGAGCCTAAGGCAATACCTAGTGGTAGTATAAGCATTGTTGAGGTTACGCCTAGATAGCTTAACACTCTATTGGTAACAAAAAGCTGTATGAGTAAAGCCACCACATTAAACGAAGAAAACCAGAACCCTAAAAAAGAAGCAAGCTCATCTGAGTCTGGAATGGCCTTGTGCGCAAAATCACTAAATTGAAAATCAACCAGCTTTGCCACCAGCACACTTATCCCGATAATAGATGCCAAATACAGTAAATGCTTAGATTTTAAGATGATTTGAAAAGCATTACGATCTGGGTTAGACACTTGGTGTATCTCTTTCTTTCTCGTGTACATAGAAAGCGTGCGTAACCTTAAATTCCAAATACGATAGAGTATAGGCACACAGCATAAAATGAGAATCCCTGCGATAAGAATAGACGTTTTATTCCCAAAAGCCGCCGAAATTAAGGTCGTTAAGTACCCACCAAAAATTCCACCAGCAATAGCGCCAGAGCCTATAAAACCAAAGAGTCTCTTTGCCTCCCTCGCATTATAAACCATATTTGCCAGTATCCAGAATTGTGAGGTAACCACCACGGCAAACAAGGATATGAGAACGTAGTAATAGTAAAGCAGCCAGACCTCAAGAAATTTATAATGCAAGGCGACAGAAAGCAACATAAAAAAGAAGCCAAAAGCGCATAAGGTTATCGTAGCGACCTTTTTAAAAGAATATCGTTTTAGAGCTTTGTTATAGAAGTAAGAACTTAAAATAGCCACCGCCGCAACAAGAAGATACCCGTAAGGCAATCGCTCCGCACCAAGAGCAGATAGAAATAATGCGTTTACAGTGGGCTTTACAATAAGTAGCACTGTAATCACCAGAAAGATGTACAGCTGCATAAAAAAAGAGATGGTGATCTCACCATCTCTTATATCAAAGGCTTTCTTGTAAAGACTTTTAAGCATTCATTGCGTTTATAATGAGGTTCCCTAGTTATAGGCTAAAGCTCGTGATTTTTTCATTGCTTTTTCTAAAGGAATTACTAAATCTCTTACAATTTGCTCACCCTGTGCATCTTCTATAAGAGCCACTAGTATATACTTGCGCTCAGGTCCCCATACCAATACAGAGTCAGAGTGCCAATTCTTCCACGATCCAGACTTCCTGTAGATATCTGCCTTAGGAGCAATTTTATCTAGCGTGTTTACAAATTTGTGGTGTAGCGCCGGGTCTTTCATAATATCCAGCATCTCTTCAGACTTTTCTGTACTTACTAGGTTACCCATTGCAAGCTGGTAGTAAAAACTACATACCTGTCTAGCTGTAGCCGCGTGACTTAATCCCTTCATAGGGTCTGGGTTACGTTTTCCGCCAGCGGCATATCTCTTGCCTACCCATAAACCACCACCTACTTCTTCATCATACAGTTTGAGCTGGTCACTGCGCAGTACTTGTTCTATTTTATCATAGCCCACACGGTCTATCATACGAGTAGAGGCAGCATTATTAGACTTACTTATCATAAGTCGCATATCCTTACGTATTTCTCTAGAGTCTTGTAGTTCGCCATTTTCTATAGCATCCATTGCGGCAAGAAGTATGGCAATCTTAGGTAAACTTGCGGCATACATCATAAACTCATCATTGATACCGGCATACTCTATATTCTCTAAGTTGGACATATCTACAACGCCTATAGACATTCTATTAGACTTCACTAGATTTTTCCATTTTGAGTTTTTATTAATCTCTTGTATTAAAAGCTCTCTCAATATAGGACTCGTATGAGTCTCAAGAGGCTCTACAGAGTCCATCTGTATAGGAAGCTCCTGAGCACTAAGTACAGAAGACATTATAACGCACACTATAAGCGTGATATATTTCATAAAATTCTATGTATTTATAGTTCAACCTAAGTATACAAAAAGGCTGCCAAAGATAGCTAGTATTACTGTTAATTCCATCCCAAACTGTTAATGTTTACAGCGC
>ENA-ORXC01000226-ORXC01000226.1-marine-metagenome-genome-assembly--contig:-NODE-226-length-48615-cov-5.909308_pt1 | contig 48615 bp, 36 predicted proteins | sample MGYA00237865_ERZ511478 | MGnify/ENA metagenome assembly ERZ511478
CCTCCTATGCGATATAACGCAGGAGATGCAGAGGTGATTGCTTATTTTCAAGATGTGGCACGCAGTACGAGTTTGCCTATTATGATTTACAATAATCCTGTAGATTATAAAATAGAAGTAACGCTTAATATGTTTGAGACTTTACTTAAACAGGATAATATTCGAGCAGTAAAGGAGAGTACGAGAGACATCTCAAATGTGACGCGCATTAAAAACAACTTTGGCGATAGGCTCAAGATCATGACTGGTGTAGATACACTAGCGCTAGAGTCATTGTTGATGGGAGCAGATGGATGGGTTGCAGGTTTAGTATGTGCTTTTCCAGCAGAGACCGTAGCAATCTATGAGTTACAGAAAGCAGGTAGAATCAAAGAGGCAATTGCTATCTATCGTTGGTTTTTACCATTACTAGAATTAGATATAAATGCTAAGCTTGTCCAAAATATAAAACTTGCAGAAGTGCATACGGGTATAGGTACAGAAACGGTGCGCAAGCCTAGATTACCACTAGCAGGAGAGGAGCGAGATGGAGTGCTACAAATTATAAAAAATGGATTATCTAGTAGACCTACATTGCCAGATTATAAAAATCTTTAATGTTAGAGATACGACCTTCTTGTGAACACTGCAACAAAGCATTACCTTTTGATGCTCTTGACGCAATGATATGCACCTTTGAATGTACCTTTTGTAAAGAGTGTGTAGCTCATATATTATTAGAAGTGTGTCCTAACTGTGGAGGCGGTTTTGAAAAAAGACCAATACGACCAGCGCATCTATTACACAAATATCCAGTATCTACAATTACAGTGCATAAACCAGTAGATGTAGCATCGCACCAGAAAAAAATGAAAGCATTATGATTACAGGAAAAAATCAAATAGGTTTCACACAGAGCGCAACTAGCGCCGTGACCTATAAAACTATAAATCCTCAATTAAATAAAGAAAATCCAACGGTATTTTATGAGGCCACTTCACAAGAAATAGATGCCGCTTGCTCGCTGGCTCAAAAAGCCTTTTACTCTTATAGTCAACTAAAAGGGAGCACACGGGCTAGTTTTTTGAATATGATAGCAGATGAGATAGAGGCTCTGGGCTCAGATCTTACAGATATGTACATGCAAGAAAGTGGACTGCCAGAAGGTAGAGCGCAAGGAGAATTAGGTAGAACACTGGGTCAACTAAGAATGTTTGCAACCTTAGTCTCAGAAGACAAGTGGCGCAACCCTACAGGTACTGGTAGTACGAGCGGACTTAAAAAAGCGTTGATACCTATAGGACCTGTGGTGATTTTTGGGGCAAGTAACTTTCCGCTGGCGTTTTCTACGGCTGGTGGTGATACCGCAAGTGCGCTTGCAGCTGGATGTCCCGTTATTGTAAAATCTCATCCTATGCATTCTGGTACGGGAGAAATGGTGGCGACAGCAATTATAAAAGCTGCCCAAAAAACAGGAATGCCAGAAGGTGTCTTTTCTAATCTTAATAGTTCGGGTATTGAAGTAGGAGAGCAGCTCGTAAAACACGCAGCAATAAAAGCTGTAGGATTTACAGGTAGCCATACAGGAGGGCGTGCACTCTACAATCTCGCGGCACAAAGAGATACTCCTATTCCAGTGTTTGCAGAGATGGGAAGTATCAACCCGGTTATTATAACAGAGGACGCGTTAAAGAATAGAGGCTCACAAATAGCCGAAACGTACGCAGGATCTATCACACAAGGCGTAGGGCAGTTTTGTACAAACCCTGGACTTATCATTACCATCGCTGGTGATGATTCTCAAGCCTTTGTAAATGATCTCGCACATAACCTGAGCAAGGTAGAGGAGGGATGTATGTTGCATCCACGTATAAAAGCTGGCTATAGTAGCGGAGAGGTAGCAATGGCAAAAGTGCCCGAAGTTACGTTTGTAATGAGCACTAATAGCAGTAAAGAAAATCATGCTGCTCCTACGCTAGCCGTTGTAAAAGGAGTAGATTTTATAAAGAATGCCCAGCTGCACAAAGAAGTGTTTGGTCCTTTTTCTATGGTTGTACTTGCAAAGGAAAAAGCAGCACTATTAGAGATTATAGAACATCTAGAAGGGCAACTTACCGCGACGCTCATTGCTCAAGATGAAGAGGTTGCCAGCTTACAAGATATTACCCTAGCTTTACAAGAAAAGGTAGGTCGCATCATTTATAACGGAGTTCCCACAGGAGTAGCGGTAGAAGATGGTATGACCCATGGAGGGCCTTATCCAGCAAGTACAGACAGTCGCTTTACAGCGGTAGGAAATCATAGTATTCTGCGATGGGTAAGACCTTTTAGTTTCCAAGATTTTCCTTCGGCGCTGTTGCCAGAGTATCTAAAATAGCACCTTATGAAGCACGTAGTTATACTCTTTATTTTCTGTATTTCAATACATGTTTGCGCTCAGAATTCCTCAGAGCAGCTAGCAATAATTATTGCAGATAGTGAAGCGTTCAAGTGGCAAGATGATTTGGAAGAAGCGCATCCTATGGGTGTTTTTTCAAAAGAACGGTTTGAAAAGGAGTCCGCTTTCGCGAAAGCGCAACTTAAAAAGTTACAGGCTATATCACCAGAAACATTGTCTGAGACAGAGCGTATATCTCTAGAGTTACTCACGTTTAAACTTCAAGAAACGGTTGATTATTACGAATACGAAAGTTATTTAAATCCGCTATTATCAGACTCGGGTTTTCATAGTAGTTGGAATTACATGGTGCGTCCTATAAGTACATATAAGCAAGCGGTTTCTTATCTCAATAAACTAAAGGCGTTGCCAGAAGTGGTAGATCAGTATTTGCCATTATTGAGAGAAGGTATTGAAAAAGGTGTCTCACAACCACGTGTAATTTTTAATGGATATGAGAGTACGTATGATTCACAAATTGTAGCCGATTATAAGGATAGCTTCTATTATGAACCGTTTTTAAATTTGCCCAGTTCAATCTCGGTAACACAAAAGGATTCACTATTAGTAGCTGCTAGAAGTGCAATAGAACAACAAGTTGTTCCATCATTTAAGCGTGTTAAAACATTCTTTGAAACAGAATACCTCCCAAAAACGCGCACTTCACTGGGTATTTCTGATACACCTAACGGAAAAGCATATTATCAAAACCGCATCAATTATTACACGACGTTAGACATCACTGCAGATGAGGTTCATAATAAAGGACTCTCTGAAGTTGCCCGCATTAAATCCGAAATGCAAAAAATTATTGAAGAAGTAAACTTTGAAGGATCTTTTGCAGACTTCTTACAGTTTTTGCGCACAGATAAGCAGTTTTATGCTACCTCTCCAGAACAACTACTTATGATTGCTCGTGACATGGCAAAAAGGGCAGATGCACAATTACCTAGATTTTTTAAAACATTACCTCGCAAACCTTACGGAGTGGCGCCAGTGCCAGATGCTATTGCTCCTAAATACACTACAGGACGATATGTAGGTAGTGCAAAGGGAAGTACTAATCCTGGGTATTACTGGGTAAATACGTATGATTTGCCTAGTAGGCCAGTATATGTACTGCCATCACTTACAGTGCATGAAGCAGTGCCTGGGCATCACTTACAGGGATCGCTTAATCAAGAGCTAGGAGATAGTATCCCGACATTTAGAAAAAACATGTATGTAAATGCTTACGGTGAGGGATGGGGATTGTATTGTGAATACCTCGCTGCCGAAATGGGAATGTATACGACACCGTATGAACGTTTTGGCCAACTCACTTATGAGATGTGGCGAGCTTGCAGACTTGTGGTAGATACTGGATTACACGCAAAAGGCTGGACAAGGGAGCAAGTGGTAGATTATATGTCTGAAAACACAGCACTTTCCATACATGAGATTAATACCGAGACAGATAGATATATCTCATGGCCGGGACAAGCACTTGCTTATAAAATGGGCGAACTCAAAATAAGAGAACTGAGAACACTAGCAGAAAAAGAGCTAGGTGCTACGTTTGACATTAGAGCATTTCATGAGATAGTTTTAGAACAAGGAACGGTGACACTCAGTATACTTGATAGACGAGTGAAACACTGGATCAAGAAAAATAGTTAACCACTGTCTTAGTAATAGTATATGAAACACACTTTCACTTGTATAGACGCACACACTTGCGGCAACCCAGTAAGACTCGTTGCTCACGGCGGGCCAGATCTCAAGGGAGCAACGATGAGCGAGAAGCGCCAGCATTTTCTTAATGACTATGACTGGATACGTAAAGGATTGATGTTTGAACCTCGCGGTCATGATATGATGAGCGGGAGCATCTTGTTTTCTCCGCATGATCCTGAAAATGATTTTTCTATTCTTTTTATTGAGACTTCAGGGTGCTTGCCTATGTGTGGTCACGGGACTATTGGGACGATAACAATTGCAATAGAAGAAGGAATTATTGTACCTAGAGTACCTGGAAAAATAAGAATGGAGGCCCCAGCAGGATTAGTCGAAATTGAATACCAGCAAACGGGACCTAAAGTAGACTGGGTGCGCCTCACAAATGTAGCCTCTTTTCTATCTGCCGAAAATTTAACCGTGGATTGCCCAGATCTAGGCGAGATATCGTTTGATGTGGCTTATGGCGGTAATTATTATGCGATTGTAGATCCGCAACAGCATTTTTCTGGGGTACACAATTTTACAGCTGGCCAGATTATACAAATGAGTCAAGTAGTGCGTGAGCGTATTAATGAGAAATATCCTAATCAGTTTATCCATCCAGAAAATGAGACCATCAGAGATGTTACTCACATGTTATGGACGGGTAATCCTACAGATGCTACTTCAGATGGGCGTAATGCTGTTTTTTATGGAGATAAGGCCATAGACCGCAGCCCTTGTGGCACAGGCACCTCTGCAAGGCTCGCACAATTATATGCAAAAGGAAAGTTACAAATAGATGAACCTTTTGTGCACGAGAGTTTTATAGGTTCTAAATTTATAGGTTGTGTGACAAAGGAAACAGTGATAGGTGCTCAAAAAGCCATTATACCTAGCATACAGGGGTGGGCAAGAATATACGGACATAATACCATTACCATAGATGCAGAAGATCCCTATGCTTTAGGATTTTCTGTAATATAGATACCAGAAAACATAAGAGTTATGGCAAAACACATTGTTATTATAGGCGGAGGAATTATAGGGTTAAGTTGCGCTTATTTTCTCCAGAAATCTGGTCACCAAGTCACGATAATAGATCAATCTAAAATGGATAGTGGTGCTAGTTATGTAAATGCCGGTTATATGTGTCCTAGTCACCTAGTACCGCTAGCAGCACCTGGTGTCATGAAGCAAGGAATAAAGTGGATGTTTAATAGTAAGAGTCCGCTGTACATAAAACCTAGACTCGATACAGATTTCTTAAAATGGTCCTTTGCCTTTAATAAGTCGTGCACTCAGAAACATGTAGACAGCGCTGTTCCCGTAATGAAGAAAATAGGGATAATGGGTCGTGATTTATATCACCAGATTAAGGAGGAAGAAGGTTTCTCTTTTCAATTAGAAAAAAAGGGATTATTGATGCTTTGCCAGACAGAAGAAACACTTCATCATGAGAGCGAGCTTGTGCACATGGCAATTAAGGAAGGCTTAAGTGCGAGAACCATAACTGCTCAAAATGTGAAGGAAATGATGCCAGACGCACAGCTAGATATCATAGGAGCGACCTATTTTGAGTGTGATCATCACAGTACACCTGGTGAGTTTATGGAGGAACTTAAAAATCATCTTTTAGCAAGCGGAGCAATCATTCGTCAAGAGGAAAAAGTTGTTGACTTAACGGTTAGTAATGGCAATATTACTAGCATAGAAACAGATAAAGAAGTGCTTAAGGCAGATGAGTTTGTGCTTGCTGCTGGGAGCTGGACAAGTATGCTTTCGCGAAAGCTAAACATCAACCTACTGCTTGAGGCTGGAAAGGGATATCGCATCCAGACCACAAAAGAAACAGGAATCACATACCCATCTATACTCGCCGAAGCAAAGGTAGCAATCACTCCAATGAGCGGATTTACCAGCTTTGCAGGGACGATGGAAATCGCAGGAATTAACCACACAATTAATAAAGCGCGAGTAGACGCTATTGCAGGCGGTGTCAATACATATTTTCCAGAAGTACATATTACAGCAGAAGAGAAAGCCGCTGCTGCCTGTGGCTTGCGACCAGTATCTGCAGATGGGATGCCTTACATAGGTAAAAGCTCAAAATGTAACAATCTTACGATTGCAACAGGACACGCAATGATGGGATGGACGCTAGGGCCAATTACAGGAAAATTAGTACAAGAAACCATAGATGGGGAGAGACCTAGTGTGGACATGGCTATGTTTCACCCCGATAGAACGTTTTAAAGCTATGGTGGCTCTACAATTTCTTTTACGATTAGAATTATGATTGTCATGAGTTTAAAATAACTGACATAGTCAGCGTAGTCCAGCTCAAAGATTTTTAAGGCAAGTCCTTTTAAGGATTTAATTTTACATAATCGGGAATGTATATCCCGGTGAATGTGAAATTAAGAGACAAGTATAAAAATTATTTATATTAGATTAAAATCACATTATTAATGCATTAGGTGCTTTTATCGACTAAAAATAATTCAAAAATGTAGAGTATTGCATCTTTGGCGGTTTCTAAGTTTTAGGGAGAATAATTTGACTGTATTTGCTGCTAAGATGTTATTTATTACATTGAATAATGTGAAAATGACTTAAATTATTTCTTTTTATCCAATTTTCGCGAAAGCATAAAAATCCCCTATATTTACGCTCATGAACGCACAGGGCTGGATAAACTTACCTATACTTCTTAATTTCCTCATAAAGAGGAACCCAGAATAGATTGCTTTACTTGATTTTGAGTAACTTTAAGACAATCTAAAAATACAACAATGCCTTTTTATCATAAGTTGGGAGAAATTCCTCATAAGCGTCACACTCAGTTTCGTAAGCCAGATGGTTCATTATATTCAGAACAATTGTTTGGCACCATAGGTTTTGACGGGATGAGTACAAATAGTTATCACGTACACAGACCTACACAGGTAAAGGAAATACGTAAGCAGTACTCTGTAAAACCTGAGATTGCAAAGGAAAATAACATGCAATCCTATCGTTTCCGTGGTTTTCAAATAAAGCCCGAAAAAGATTATCTAGAAAGCAGGAAGGCCGTGCTTACTAATAGCGACTGTACCATCATACTTGCTGCACCCCAAGAGCGTACCCAAGATTATTTTTATAAAAATACAGATGCAGACGAACTAATATTTGTTCATAAAGGCACTGGAAAATTGCGCACGCACTTAGGTAATCTTGATTTTAAATATGGAGATTATTTACTTATTCCTAGAGGAGTCATCTACAAGATGGATTTTGATACGGAAGATAATAGACTCTTTATTGTAGAGTCTCGCAGGCCTATTTATACACCTAAACGTTACCGTAACTATTTTGGACAGTTGCTAGAGCATTCTCCATTTTGTGAGCGTGACTTAAGACAGCCTTATGAGCTAGAAACGAATGATGAGAAAGGAGAGTTTTTAATCAAGGTAAAAAAGCAAGATGATATCTTTGAGATGGTGTATGCATCGCATCCTTTTGATGTGGTAGGATATGACGGTTATAATTATCCGTATGCATTCTCCATTCACGATTTTGAGCCTATAACAGGGCGCATACACCAGCCGCCACCAGTGCACCAAACATTTGAGACAGATGCCTTTGTGATTTGTAGTTTTGTGCCTAGAAAGTATGATTACCACCCGCTCAGTATTCCAGCTCCCTACAATCATAGTAACATAGATAGTGATGAGGTGTTGTATTATGTAGACGGTGATTTTATGAGCCGCACAGATGTAGAGGCGGGACATATCTCCTTACACCCAGCAGGTATTCCTCACGGTCCACACCCAGGAACGGCTGAGAAGAGTATAGGAAAAGAAGGAACCGAAGAACTTGCAGTAATGGTAGATACTTTTAAACCACTTATGGTTTGTAAAGATGCCATGGCAATTGCAGATGAGAGTTATTATAAAAGCTGGTTAGACCATTAAATATGAATATACAAAACAAATTACCTGCAGATCCGTCTGCATTAATCTTAGGGATCATTGGCCTAGTTATTGGCGTTGCTGGCTGTTGTTGTTATGGATTTACAGCAATTGTTCCATTAGGATTAAGTATTGCAGGACTCGTAATGGCAAATAAGAGTTTAAAGCTTTATCGTTTAAACCCAGAGGAATTTTCGGAGTCTAGCAGGAGTAATGTTTCTATTGGCCGGATTCTCAATATTATTTCCATTGTGTTAAACGGTCTTTTTTTACTTGTTGTGCTAGGAGCGCTTGCCTTTATAGGAGTTGCTGGTTTTACTGGGGTCTTTGACGATTTAAAAAATAATACGCATAGCTCTGGTAATGAGTGGGAGTATGAAGATGACTTTAATGAAGATGTTTTTATAGATGAAGAGGTAGATTCCTTAAGTACAGATACTATTTTCTTAAATGAGGTGTATCCAGAAAGAGATAGCCTTGAGTAATACGCTTTCGCGAAAGCGTACATACAATAAGTAGCAAGCTATTAAAGCAGCAGCTATATATTAATAAATAATAGTGAGGAAGCGTTGTACCGCAAGCTTCACCAAAAAGTAACAACTATGAGCAAAGACTTAACATCTGTAGACTACGGATTAGAAAAAATATTTGAAGGAGCGCAAGATTTTCTTCCGCTTTTAGGAACTGATTATGTGGAGTTTTATGTGGGTAATGCAAAACAGGCAGCACATTTTTATAAAACGGCTTTTGGTTTTCAATCGTATGCTTACAAAGGACTTGAGACAGGTTCTCGAGATGAGGTAAGTTATGTGCTTAAGCAAGATAAAATACGTATTGTACTTACTACGCCACTTAATAGTAAATCACCTATAAACGATCACATTGTAAAACATGGAGATGGTGTAAAGGTCGTCGCATTGTGGGTAGATGATGCTAGAAGCGCTTATGAGGAAACCACAAAACGTGGAGCAAAATCATACTGCGAGCCGTTTGTGGAGACAGATGAGTATGGAGAGACGGTACGTGCTGGTATTTATACCTACGGAGAGACAGTACACATGTTTGTAGAGCGCAAAAATTATAAAGGGACTTTTCTTCCAGGGTTTAGAAAATGGGAGTCTGATTATAACCCAGAACCTACAGGTCTTAAGTATATAGACCACATGGTAGGTAACGTAGGGTGGAACCAGATGAATACCTGGGTGAAGTTTTATGAGGAAGTCATGGGATTTGTAAACTTCTTATCTTTTGATGATAAGCAAATTCACACAGAATACTCGGCACTTATGAGTAAAGTGATGAGTAATGGAAACGGTCGTATTAAATTCCCTATAAACGAACCGGCAGAAGCAGCAAAAAAATCTCAAATAGAAGAATATTTAGATTTTTATGAAGGGTCTGGTGTGCAGCATCTCGCAATGGCAACAGATGATATTATTAAAACAGTAGCACAGCTCAAAGCGCGTGGAATTGAATTTTTACCACCACCACCGCAAACTTATTATGATGAGATCCCACAAAGACTGGGTGAGCACATGAAGGTTATGAAAGAAGATATAGAGCGTTTGCAAGAGCTTTCTATACTGGTAGATGCAGATGAGGATGGATATTTACTTCAGATTTTTACAAAACCATTAGAAGATAGACCTACCTTATTTTTTGAAATCATACAGCGCATGGGAGCAAAAGGTTTTGGAGCTGGAAACTTTAAGGCACTTTTTGAGTCTATAGAAAGAGAGCAAGCACAACGAGGAACCCTATAAGTTAGGCCGCAATGGATTGCAACCTAACCTGGAGCAATGCATTAGAAATAATCGCAATAATTTAACTAAAACTTCGTCATAGAAATAGGACGGAGTTTTTTGTTATTCTATTTTTGGAATAACAATTGTATTATATGCTTTGTACAATTAAATAATTACCTAACATGAAGTCACATAGCAAGTATATAACTAGCATATTTATAATAGCGATGCTCTTTGTGAGTACTGCTTTTATGCAGCTACCAGCAGGTAATGGTGTAATGAAGCATAAGGACACCTACCAAGCTGGTGAGTGGCTCAAGTTTAGAGTGCACTACGGTCTTCTTACTGGCGGGTATGCTTCCATTGATATAAAAGATGCAACGTATAAAGGAAAGCCGGTACACCATATAATAGGTTATGGTGAGACCACTGGTTTTGTAGGTCTTGCTTTTGGGGTAGAAGATCATTATGAGAGCTGGGTAGATAAAAAAACAGATTTACCTTATAAGTTTTTACGTAAAATAGATGAAGGCGGTCACACTAAGAATAAGGTCATAGAGTTTGATCAAGTAGCAAATAAAGCACACATTAATGATATAAAGCATAATAAAAAAAGCACGATTGATACAGAGCCTGGCATTCAAGATATGGTATCTGCTATGTATTATTTACGTAATAATCTAACTACAGACGGTCTAAAAGCTGGCGATGAGATAAATCTTACCATGTTTTTTGATGGTGAAAATTATCCTTTTAAGATGCGTTTTTTAGAACGAGAAACCATCCGCACAAAGTTTGGAAATGTAAAAACCTTAGTGTTTAGACCACTTGTACAATCTGGTCGCGTTTTTCAAGAACAAGAAAGTCTCACAATATGGGTAAGTGATGATGCTAATAAAATTCCAATACGCATTAAGGCAGATCTTGCGGTAGGATCACTTAAAGCAGATCTAGATGCCTATAAAGGTCTTAAACATCCTTTTGAGATCGTCTTTGATTAAGGATGTTGTAAATTGCCGCTCAATAAAAAAGGCCACAGCACACTAGAAGTCATTAACACATACACAATTGCTATTGTTAAAGTTCAATAAAAACTCATGAAGAAGCCTATCAAGGAAGACATAGAAAAAATTATTAATCAGCTAGATGATAAGTACGAGAAGATAGACCAAGATCTTGATAATCATCTAGAAGGTTTGCTACAAAGTAAGCCCATTACTTACTGGGATTATATTCATACAGACGCATTATTAAGTTTACAACTGCCACGTACGAGTGTGCCAGATGAGAATGTGTTTATTATGTACCATCAAATAAATGAACTGCTATTTAAAATGGTGCTTTGGGAGATTAATCAAGTTGCACATCACCCTAACCTCACGGTAGATTTTTTTAGCTCTCGGCTGGGTCGTATAAGCCGTTACTTTGATATGCTCACGAGTTCCTTTTCTATAATGCAAGAAGGAATGGATGTAGAACAGTATATGAAATTTAGAAAAACCCTTACTCCTGCTAGTGGTTTTCAAAGTGCTCAGTATAGAAAAATTGAGTTTGCAAGTACAGATTTAATAAATCTTATAGATAACCGCTTTCGCGAAAGTATAGACCGCAATACTTCTTTCGAACACGCGTTAGAACATCTATATTGGCAAGCCGCAGGAAAGGATTATAAAACTGGAAAAAAATCTTATTTACTCACAGCCTTCGAAGAGAAATATAAAAACGACTTTGTAGCGTTTACAAAAGAATATAATACCATAAATTTGTACGCTCGCTTTAAAAGTTTACCTCAAGAAGTACGTGAGAATAAAAAGTTACGTGACGCTATGCGTCACTACGATTACACAGTAAACGTTACTTGGGTAATGTCTCATTATCACGCCGCAAATCACTATTTAAATAATGGGGAGAAAGTGGAGGAGGCAACAGGCGGAAGCGAATGGACAAAGTATATGCACCCTAAATACCAGCGACGTATTTTCTTTCCAGAAGTCTGGACTACAGAAGAACTAGCAAACTGGGGACATAATGTATAATGATTGACAACCTATTTTTTGTGAAACACTACCACCTCTATCTTTTATTTTTTTTTAGTTTTTTATTTTTTTCTTGCGTTGACGCTACCTCAGATACGGTAGCTGATGAGGAAATTTATACAGCTCCGCCAGAAATAGTTAAAGAGTATGGCTATGTGCTTGATGATTATATTGTAGAGAGAGATACCGTACAGTCTGGAGACAGTTTTGGAAAAATTCTCTTTGATGCAAACGTAGATTATGCAACTATAGAGGAAATCTCTGATTCTGTAAAATCTATTTTTGATACGCGCCGCATTAGAAAAGGAAAACCTTACGTACTACTTAAATCAAAAGACTCCCTAGAGGCAGCTCAAGTATTTATTTATGAGCAAAACAAGGAAGATTACGTGGTTGTAGATTTTAAAGAAAATGTAAGGGCAGCAGCTAGAAAGCATCCTACGACGACGTATGAGCGTGAAATTTCTGGAGTGATAAACAGTAATCTATCTTCTACCTTTGATGATCTTGGTGTAAGCGTAAACGTTGCTTATAAAATGGCAGATATTTATGCATGGACCATAGACTTTTTTAAATTGCAAAAAGGAGATCGCTTTAAAGCTATTTATGAAGAACGTTTTGTAAATGATACCATACCCGCAGGAGTAGGAAAAATAAAAGCTGTTGTTTTTGAACATGCTGGGCGTGAGATTTATGCTTTTAGATTTGCAAGTGATTCATTATCTGGTGGATTTGATTATTTTGATGAAAATGGAAATAACTTACGTCGTGCTTTCTTAAAAGGGCCACTTAAATTTAATAGAATATCATCCAGATATAACCTTAAACGACGTATCAAATATTACGGATATAAACTACGCCCTCACAAAGGGACCGACTTTGCTGGAGCAATAGGAACTCCTATCCTCGCAACGGCAGATGGTGTAGTGACTAAGTCTGAACGACGTGGAGGTAACGGTAATTATGTAAAAATACGCCACAACGCTACTTATGATACACAATACCTACACATGCAAAAAAGAGCTGTAAAAGTAGGTCAGTCTGTACGTCAAGGAGATGTAATAGGTACTATAGGTATGACTGGAAACTCTGGTGGACCCCATGTATGCTACCGTTTCTGGAAAAATGGAAAACAAGTAGATCCTTTTAAGGAAGATCTTCCATCATCAAAACCCCTAGAAGATTACTTAAAACCTCTGTACGATAGTATTCGCAAGCCTCTTAAACTTCAACTAGATAAAATTCCTTTCATGTCTGAGGCAGACATGGAATTTGCACAACAGCAAACGACCGTAAAACAACAATAATCTCAAGAATTTACTTAATGAAAAGTATAAACCCAACGACCACAGCAGCTTGGAAAGCGCTAGAAGTGCATTATAAGGAAACAAAAGATACACTACTAGTAGATCTATTTAAGGAAAGTGATCGCGCAACAGATTTTACAATCATTTGGGATACTTTATATGTAGACTATAGTAAGAATAGAATTACCAAAAGAACCCGCGACTTACTTATAGAGCTTGCAGAAGAGGTGGGATTAAGAGATGCCATCGCTAGCTATTTTGGTGGAGAAGCAATAAACGCTACCGAAGATCGAGCCGTAATGCATACTGCACTGCGTGATGAAAAGGATACTGCATTTGCAAAGGATGAGGTGGATGAGGTAAAAAAGAGTATTAAAATTTTTACAGAAAAAGTAATTTCAGGAGAGCATAAAGGAGCAACTGGAAAGCAGATTACAGACATCGTAAATATAGGTATAGGAGGTTCTGATCTTGGACCTGTGATGGTTGTAGAGGCATTGCAGTATTACAAAAACCACTTAAACACTCATTTTATATCAAATGTAGATGGAGATCATGTGACGGAAACCATTAAAGATCTCAATCCAGAAACAACGCTTTTTGTGATTGTTTCAAAGACATTTACAACGCAAGAGACTTTAACTAATGCGACTACAGTAAGAAAGTGGTTTGTAAATAAATTAGGTGAAGATGCAGTGCGCAATCACTTTGTTGCGGTATCTACTAATGAAGAGGCTATAGCAAGTTTTGGCATTTCTATGGATAATGTGTTCCCTATGTGGAACTGGGTAGGAGGTCGTTTTTCACTATGGAGCTCTGTAGGGTTATCTATCGCGCTCGCCGTAGGTTATAAAAACTTTGAAGCTTTACTACACGGAGCTTATAAAATGGACGAGCATTTTAAAAACACGCCGTTTAATCAAAATATACCCGTAATTACAGCACTTTTAAGTGTGTGGTACAATAATTTTTACGGTGCAGAAACAGAAGCAGTCATTCCTTATTCTCAATACTTACATAGATTGCCAGCATACTTGCAACAAGCAATTATGGAAAGTAATGGTAAGAGTGTAGATCGCAACGGCGACCGCGTTACTTATGAAACTGGAAATATTATCTGGGGTGAGCCAGGTACAAACTCACAACACGCATTTTTCCAATTGATACATCAAGGAACAAAATTAATTCCTGCAGATTTTATTGGGTTTAAAAAATCATTACACGGTAATCAAGATCACCATGATAAGCTTATGGCAAATTTCTTTGCACAAACAGAAGCTCTTATGAATGGTAAGACAGCAACTCAAGTAGCAGCAGATTTTAAAGGAAGTACGCTTTCGCGAAAGCGTATAGAGGAACTCACCCCTTTTAAAATTTTTGAGGGGAACAAACCTACCACAACCATTCTAGGTGATGAGCTTACTCCAGAAAGCTTAGGATCACTAGTGGCGATGTATGAGCATAAAATTTTTGTGCAAGGAGTGATATGGAATATATACTCTTATGATCAATGGGGCGTAGAGCTAGGGAAACAACTTGCAAAACAGGTGCTTCATGAGTTTAGTACAGAAACAAGCAATCACCATGATGATTCTACAAAAAACTTAATGAATTATTACAAGAAGTCTCAATAATTTATCAAACGATAGTAATTTAACAAAAAGCCCTTCAAATATTAATTTGAAGGGCTTTTTGTTATTACAGCAGCTTAACTTTCTGGTCAAATAAGTTAACGTTAAGTTAATATTGACACTCCACTAATTTAGAGTAATTTTGCAGCGCTAATTATTAACAAATATCATGAAGAAAATTACTTTTTTATCATTGATCGCCTTATTTCTAGTGACGGCTTCGTCATTAGCACAAGGGGTAACGACAAGTGCTATCTCTGGACGTGTGTTAGATAACACAGAAGGTCCATTGCCTGGTGCAAACATTGTTGCAACACACGTACCTACAGGTTCTGTGTATGGAGCAGTAACAGATTTTGATGGTTTTTACCGTCTAACGAACTTAAGACCAGGTGGGCCGTACAATGTTACGATTACTTACGTAGGATTTGACGAGTATGCACTTAATGGTTTTTCACTAGCTCTTGGAGAGACTAAGAGAGTGAGTACTACAATGGCAGAAACTGCCAATTCTCTTGACGAGATTATAATTACTGCGCAGCCTAACAGCATTTTTGATGCAAATAAAACAGGGTCTGAAACAGCAATTAGTCAGCGTCAAGTAGAAGCTTTACCTAACATCTCTAGATCTATTGCAGATTTTGCTCGTCTTACGCCAGAAGCGCAAGTAAGAGGAGATAATCAACTATCTATAGGTGGTCAAAACAATCGTTACAATGCTCTTTATGTAGATGGAGCTGTGAATAACGATGCTTTTGGTCTTTCTGGATCAGGTACAAATGGAGGTCAGACTGGTGTAAACCCAATCTCTATTGATGCTATTGAGTCTTTCCAAGTAAACGTAGCTCCTTATGATGTAACTATTGGAGGATTTGCTGGTGGTGCAATTAGTGCTGTAACAAAATCTGGAACTAATGAGTTTGAAGGATCTGCTTATTACCTTTTTAGAAATGAATCTCTAGCAGGGAAAACTCCTGGTGATTTTGAAGACGACGAAAGAGAGAAACTTGCAGACTTCTCTGCAAAGACTTTTGGTATACGTGCAGGAGGTCCTATTATCAAGGATAAATTATTTTTCTTTGTGAACTATGAAGGTCAAAACGATGAGACTCCACAACCATTTGATGGTAACTATTCTGGAGATTCAGGACTAGAAGGAGTAGAGACGTTTAGACAATTCTTAATAGATGAATATGGCTACAACCCAGGTACTTTTGATAACAATACAAGAACTTTAGAGAGTAATAAAATTCTTTTTAAATTAGATTGGAACATCAATGAAAACCACAAGCTTTCTCTACGTAATAACTTAGTAAAGGCAGATTTCTTTGGAATAGGTCGTTCTAGTGCAAGAACAATTAACTTTACTGGAGGTGCAGAAAACTTTGAGTCTAATACAAATACTTTTTCTGCAGAGCTTAACTCTACATTCGGTAATAAGTATGCAAATAGATTTATCTTTGGATACACACGAGTACGAGATGATAGAGGAATTAATGGAAGTCCATTTCCTACCATTGAGGTGAATGACGGAGATGCAAGAATTAATGCAGGATCTAGTCCTTTCTCTACAGCAAACTTACTAGAACAAGATATCTTCACACTTACAAATAACTTCCAGATTTTCTCTGGTCGCCATACAGTGACTTTAGGTACGCACAATGAGTATAGTAAAGTTAAGAATGTATTTTTTGGACGTAACTTTGGAGAGTATACATATAACTCTTTAGAAGATTTCTTTAACGACGAGGCAAACGAATTCCGTAGTAGTTACTCACTTTTAGGAGGAGTAGGTGATGATTCTATAGGAGCTGCAGAGTTTGATTTATTTCAACTTGGATTCTATGCTCAGGATGAAGTGCAAATGTCTGAGAATTTTAAAATGACGGCTGGTTTAAGAGTAGACTTACCTATCTGGGATGATGGAAGAGGAAACTCTGATTTCAATAATAGAACAGTAGGTGAGTTACAAGCAGCTGGTAAAGATCTTCAAGGAGCACGTGTAGGTCAAGGACCAAGAACAACAGCACACATCTCTCCACGTTTAGGATTTAACTGGGATGTAAAAGGAGATAAGACTACACAAGTACGTGGAGGTTTAGGTTTATTTACTTCTAGAATACCTTTAGTATGGCCAGGAGGAGCTTACAACAATACTGGTACTGTTGTAGCAAACACAAGAATCTTTGGAGACGGAGTACCTGCTTTTAATCCTGATGTAAATAGCCAATTCCAACAAGAAGGAGAATTCCAAGGAAACATCGATTTACTTGCCGAAGATCTTAAATTACCACAGGTATTTAAAAAGAGTTTAGCCGTAGATCAAAAACTTGGTAATGGTTTTACATTTTCTGCGGAGGTTTCGCATAGTAGTGTGATCACTGGTTTAAGCTTAGAAAATCTAAACATTGAAGAACAATTTACTACTACTGGAGCAGGAAGCAGAACAAACTTTGGTCAGATAGGAAGTAGAGAACCTACATTAATTGATGATACTTATGAAGGAATTTTCTTAATATCAAATACAAATGATGGAGAAGCTTTTAACACTTCTGCTACATTATCTAAGAACTTCTATTCTACTAAGGTAGATGTGAGAGCTAGTGCAACGTATTCTTACGGACGTTCTACTACAGTGTACGAAGGAACATCTTCTCAGAACATTTCTAACTGGGCATTTAACGAGAGCGTAAATGGATCTAATAACCTAGGTACTTCAGTATCAGATTTTAGCCAGGGACATAGAACGCTTGCAAATGCAGTAGTTGATATCAAATGGACAGAAAATGTAAAATCATCTATTGGTCTTTTCTATCAAGGAGCAGAAGGAACACCTTATAGCTACGTAGTAGGAGGAGGAAGAAGTAGCCAATTAATTAATGACTCAGGAGAAGGCTTTACAGTATTACCCTTTATCCCTGCAAACTTTGCAGATGCAAACTTAGTGGATCAAACAGATAGAGATGGTAATGTAACTGCTACTGCAGAGGAGCAGTGGGTTGCACTTAATGCCTTTATTGAAGGAGATGATTACTTAAGCACTCGTAGAGGACAATTTGCTGAACGTAACAGAAACAGAGCAAGATGGAGTCACGTAGTAGATTTAAAGTTTACTCAAGATTTTGCACTACAATTCGGTGAGAAGAAGCATGCATTCCAACTATCTGCAGATGTATTTAACTTCACAAACTTAATCAACAAGGATTGGGGAAGAAGATTCTTTACTAGTGGATTTGATACTGCTTCTCTTGTAAATTTTGAAGGATTTGCAGATGATGGTACTACGCCAGAATTTACATTCAATAATCGTGTAGAGGGAGGTCTTAATCAGATTGATGATGCAGGATTTAACTCTTCAAGATGGCAAATGCAAGTAGGTCTTCGTTATATCTTTAACTAAGCACTATCAGTATATAATTGCAATTACAATAACAAAGCCGCTACTGGAAACAGTAGCGGCTTTTGTTTTTATGGATTATCTTTGTGTTTCAAACTTATTAAACATTTATTTATGTATTCAGTTGTTCAATTTGTCCACTCGTACTGGGCGTATCTTGTAGTGATCGTGCTCGTGGTTGCCACGTTTAATGGTCTTTCAAAATTCTTTGGAAAAAAGGAATATGGCGGTAAAGACATGAGCTTAGCATTATTTACGCTTATAACAATGCACATACAACTGCTTATAGGGCTTTTACTCTGGTTTATATCTCCTAATGGGTTACAAGCTATAAAAGCAAATGGTATGGGAGGACTCTCTAGCCAGGCAAGGCAACTTGCCGTGGAGCATCCATTCTTGATGATTATTGCAGTGGTGCTTGTAACCATAGGTTACTCTAAGCATAAAAAGCAACGATTATCTACACCTAAATTTAAGAAAATAGCTATTTTCTATACACTAGCACTCATTGCTGTTCTCGCTATTATTCCTTGGAATCAATGGTTGTAAGAGGCTTGTGATATACCAGTATCTATTACAAATACGCTTTAGCGAAAGTGTGCTAACTTTTAAAAGCTCAAGGTCATTATGAATCTTGAGCTTTTTTAATATTTGTAAATATTAATCTGGGCGTGCTTTTTTGATCAAATAGATATAGACTGGAAAATGGTCACTATAGCCTCCTGTATATCCTCCATTTGCAAAGCTCCGGTAGGGATACCCTTTGTAACGACCTTTAGGATTACTCAAGTAGCTTTTGTTGTAAATACCTGCTTTATAATACTTGAAGGAGCTGTAGTCATCATCTAGTAGCGGTGCGCTTATAATTATCTGGTCAAAAAGATTCCACCCATCGCGATAAGCTAGCGTGCCTATTCCTTTTTTAAACATAGATTCCATAGGGTTGTAAAGCTCTTGATCTTTTACCTTTTTAATAGATCCTTGAGTTTTCAGTACTTTTTTTACACTTCGATTAGTGGGGTCATCATTGAGATCTCCCATGATAAGTATCTTTGCATAAGGATCATTGCTCAGTAAGCTATCTGTAATTTTCTTAGTAAGAGATGCCGCGTCCATGCGTTTTTTTCTACTCTTTGCTTCTCCACCAGATCTAGACGGCCAGTGGTTTACGATAATATGTATCATGTCACCATCGAGTAAACCAGAGACTAAAAGTTGATCTCTTGTAAACTTCCTTTTAGAGGGATTATCAATCTCGTAAATGAGTAACTCATGTTTACTTGTGTGGATTGGAGTAAAGATTTTTTTTTGGTACATTAAGGCTACGTCTATACCTCTTCTATCTGGCGAGTCGTAATGAACAATCCCATAATCTTTTGAGATTAATTGTGGGTTATTTGCTAGCGCTTCTACCGTTTTTCTATTTTCTATCTCGGCAAGTCCTATAATGGCTGGGCTATCTTTCGTGACGTCTTTACCTATATCGGCAATAACCCGTGCCATGTTACTCACCTTGTCTTGATATATCTTTTCGGTCCAGTGATCCTTACCTTCAGGAGTGCGATCATCATCATAAGTGATGGGGTCATTGATGGTGTCAAATAGATTTTCTACGTTATAAAATGCGATAGTGTGCGCTCTATATTTATTGGTTTGTTGCGCTTTCGCGAAAGCATACATACACAACAAAAAAGCTATAGCTAAAGACTTCTTAGTTTCAATATTTATTAAATACATCGTTGGTTTGTGTAAGATTTTCCGTAATATGTAAATCAAATGTAATGAATTTCAGTGCTTTATGATTTGTAAATGTAAAGTTTACACAATTTTAGTATTGAAAATAATATTAACTGGGGGGTTATGATTAAGATATTACTACGTTTTTTCTTCTTGCTATTAAGTAGTTTTTTATGGTCTCAAGCAACCCTTACTGGGGTCATTATTGATGCAATTACAATGCAGCCACTTCCCGATGTACGTCTTAGTTTACAGCAGGAAAATAGAACTACTACGACTAATGCACTAGGCTCTTTTATTTTTACTAACGTCCAGATGTATGGTGACCATATACTAGTCATAGAAAAAAATGGATTCATTACAAAAAGACTTCCCATTGTATTATCTCCAAATAAAGTTTTAGAACTACCAGCCATAGCGCTCGATATTGATATTACCGAGGAGCAGCTTCAAATAGGATTAATCTCACTATCAGATAATGAATTAAATAGTGATGATATACAAGAGAGTTTTAATACTTCGGGCTTACTTTCTGCTGGCCGCGATGCTTTTTTGAGCGCAGCAGCCTTTGACTGGAGTGCTACTTTTTTTAGACCTAGAGGATTAGATAATGCAAATGGTAAACTGCTCATAAACGGGATAGCAATGAATAAGCAATTTAATGGGAGGCCACAGTGGGGAAGCTGGGGTGGACTTAATGATGCACAACGCAATCGTGAGTTTACGCAAGGTTTAAAGCCAAGTGAGTATAGCTTTGGAGGGCTAGCTGGAGTAACTAATATTATCATGCGAGCTTCTCAAGAACGTAAAGGTGGAAGGGTGTCTTATGCCGCTGCAAGTGCCTCTTATCAAGGTAGGGTTATGGGCAGTTATAATTCTGGTTTGAATCGTAAAGGATGGGCATATAGTATACTCTTGTCTAGACGTTTTGGTAATGAAGGTTTTCAAGAAGGCACTGTATATGATGCAAACTCTATATATCTATCTGTTGAGAAAAAAATAAATAGTAATCACAGTATCAACTTTTCTTCTTTTTACACTCCTAATCGTCGTGGTAGAGCGTCTTCACTCACACAAGAGCAGTTTGATCTTAAGGGACGTACCTATAATCCATTCTGGGGATTTCAAAATGGAAAACAGCGCAATGCGAGAATTAGGAAGATAGAAGAGCCCGTATTTATGGTTAATCATTACTGGGATGTGACGGATAAAACAAGTATCAATACAAATATAGGGTATCAAGTGGGTAGCATAAAAAGTGGGCGCATAGATAACGGTAGTTTGAGAAATCCTGCGGCAAATTATTACCAACTGCTACCTAGTTTTGCCTTACAAGACCCAAACCCTACTGCAGGAGATTTTCAAACAGCCTTTCTTTTACAGCAAGATTTTATAAATGATGGACAGTTAGACTGGATATCTATATATCAATCTAATGTAGCAGAGAGTAATAGTAGAGTCATTCTTCAAAATGATGTTGTTGCAGATAAGCAAGTAACTGCAAATATGATATTGAATACGCAGGTGAGTGATGCGGTGACCATAAATGGAAGCCTTACATATAGAGATTTAAATAGTGAGAATTATGCAGAAGTAAGTGATCTACTAGGAGGCGAGGGATTTCTTGATATAGATAACTTTTCTGTAAGTGAGAGTCAAGATGGGCAAGAAGGTGTACTCGCGCAAAGTGATGTGCGTAATCCTAATCGTATTGTAAAAGTAGGTGATCGATATAAGTATAATTATAACATTAACTCAAGCACGCTTGCTGGGTTTGCACAAGCACAATTTACATTTAACAAGATAGATTTTTTTGTTTCTGGTACAGCAAGTACAACAAGTTACCAGCGAGAGGGATTATTTGAAAATGGGAACTTTGTAGGTAATAACTCTTTTGGACCGAGTGAGAAATTATCATTTACAGATGGTGGGGTAAAAGCTGGAACGACTTATAAGTTTACAGGGAGACACATCGTGACAGTAAACGGAGCCTACTACACGACTGCTCCTACCATTAGAAATAGTTTTAGTAACGCGCGACAAAATAATGATGTAGTGAGTGACTTAGCATCAGAACAAGTACAAAGTGTAGATGCTAGTTACATATATAGATCGCCTATTGTTAAAGCCCGCATCACTGGTTTTTATACAGGATTCCAGCATGGCACAGATATAGGTTTCTTTTTTACTCAGAATGCAATAGCACAAACAGAGGCATCTTTTGTACAAGAAGTACTTACTAATGTTGCGCGGCAAAATATAGGTGTAGAAGTAGGTATTGAAGCACAAGTATTACCTACTCTTAAACTTAAAGCTGCTGCATCTGTAGGGCAGTATACGTATGCAAATAATCCAGAGGTTTACTACACATCTGATGATTTTGATGGACCTCAAACTTTTGGAAATGGTAAAGTTGCCATTAAAAATCTACATGTTGCTGGTGGGCCAGAAAGAGCTTATCAATTAGGTCTAGAGTATAGAGATCCAGAATTTTGGAATGTTGGAATCACGGTTAATTATTTTTCTAATGCCTACTTGGATATAAGTAACCTAGCGAGAACTGCAAATTTTAACCAAGATATAGATGGACAACCCTTCAATGATTTTGATCCAGCGATTACAAAGGATTTGCTTAGGCAGACGGAAATAGATGATTATTATCTTGTAAACCTCATTGGAGGTAAGTCTTGGAGAATAGGAGGTTATTTTGTGGGCTTTTTTGCAACAGTAAATAATGTTCTAAATACAAATTATATTACAGGAGGTTTTGAGGATTCTCGTAGAGTGAATTATAGATCAAAACTTGAAGAATCACAACGTGCTACACCCATTTTTGGAGATCGGCTTTTTTTTGGTAGAGGAACTACTTATTATGTAAATGCTTACGTGCGATTTTAAAATTTAAACTTATAAACATGAAATTAATCCAGATACCTACAGTTGTTATCATGCTTCTCTTAATAGTAAGTTGTGTAAATGATGATGAGTTTTCAATTCCAGTGCTAGAAGCTACAGATCCTGTTCTAGATGGAGAAATAATTACTATCGCACAACTAGCAAACCTTTATCAACAGGCAGTGCTAAGGGAGGCAGATGATCTAGGTATTAATGCTACTAGCGAGACAGATATTACGGCCTTGCGCAGCACATTTAGACTTGACCTTTCTGAAACTAATCGTTATGTAGAAGGCTTTGTGATAAGTAGCGACGCCTCTGGGAATTGGTTTGAAGAACTCATTATACAAGACGCCGCAAGTAATCCCACGGCAGGTGTTCGTGTGCTTATAGATGAAAGTCCGCTGTTTACTTACTATGAAGTGGGGCGTAAGGTATTTGTAAAGTTAGGAAATGCCACACTTGATAATCAGGCTATAGGCGGTTTATGGATAGGTGATAGTAATGGCGTGTTAACATTAGGTATTACAGATAATCTAGAGAAGATTCCTGCTCCAGCACAATTTAGCTTTATGCAAAGATCAACTATTATTGAGGAGATAATACCGAGGGAGGTTACTATAGAAGATTTTAGCAATGGTCTAGAAAACCTATTTATAACACTCTCAGATGTGCAGTTTATTAAGGAAGATGTTCTTGATACTAGTGTCACTTATGCAGGAGAACCACTTGATGAGTTTGATGGAGAACGAGAGCTTGTACACTGCGATACTGGGCAATCTACTATTGTAAGTACAAGTACGTTTGCAAATTTTAAATCCATATTGCTACCAGATGGACGTGGGAGCATTTCTGGAATATTAACCCGTAATTTTTTTGGAGACACCTACAACCTTGCGATTAATAACCCAGAAACAGTCATTTTTGATCAGACAGATCGCTGTGATCCCATTGAATTAGATTGTGGTCCTGCTAGTGGGATGGGTGAAGTTATATTATTTGAAGAGTTTTTTGAGTCGCAATCTAATAATAATCCTATAGTAGATAACGGCTGGACTAATTACCAGCAAGAGGGAACGCAGTCATGGGAGGCATATACCAGTACAGGTCAAAACGCTTCTTTAGGTAGATCTGCAAGAATTGCATCGGCTTTTTCTGGAGATGCAAGAACGGTATCTTGGTTAATCACTCCGCCCATTGATTTTACCTCAAATTCAGGAGAAACTTTACGTTTTAGAACCTCAAACAGCTTTGCAGATGGTAGCAGGTTGACCTTGTTTTTTTCTAACGACTGGGATGGTGATGTTACAAAAATTGCTACCTCTACCTGGGATGTGCTAGCAGCAGCAGATATTGTAGCAGATAATGATTTCTTTGGAAACTGGATCGATTCTGGTATTGTAGATCTTTCTTGTGTCACAGGTACTGGCTATGTTGCATTTAGATATAACGGTTCTGGAAATGCAAGTTTTGATGGTACGTATGAGCTGGATGAGATTCAAATTAGAGCAAATTAAAACTCATAACTAGTCAGGTCTTGTGGATAGAATACTGTACACAGGAAAATGATCACTATAGCCGCCTAAGTATCTTTTTCCTGCATAGGTGCGAAAGGGTGTTCCTTTAAACTTTCCTTCATATTCAGTAAGAAAAAAGTCATTATAAATATCTGACTTCTCATAGAGTAAGTTGTTCTCGTGCAGCTGTACAAAATTGTTTGAAAAGATAATCTGATCAAAAATGAACCAGTCAAATCTATAGTTTAAACTGCCCTCATATCTTGTTCCTAAGTAAAGCATTGGGTTGTAAAACTCAGTTTTAACGAGGTTGTTTTTTACGCTTTCGCTGTGTGGCCCGTCGTTAAAGTCGCCCATGATAATAATCTTTACCTTAGGATCTTCATTCATGAGTTTGTCAATAACCTCTCTGTTTCGTTGAGCTGCTGTAATGCGCTTCTGTGAGGTTTCATTCTCACCAGATCTTCGGGAAGGCCAGTGATTTACTAATATGTGAACGGGATTTCCTAAAAGTTCTCCTTGTACATAAAGAATGTCACGAGTATAGTCTCTGCCGCCTTCTGCCGTCTCAAGATATAGTGTGATAGGCTCACTCTGTGTTACTTTAAAATCTGTTTTTTTGTATAATAAAGCTACGTCAATACCACGCTCATCTGGAGAGTCATAATGGACAATACCATAGCCTTCATTTTTGAGATGATCTGTCGTAATAAGTGATTCAAGTACGGCTCTATTTTCTACTTCGGCAACGCCTAGTAGCGATGGTGAGCTGTTTGTGTCGCCTTTACCTATCTTAGAAATCACTTTAGAGAGCTTCGATATTTTTTTATTAAACTTAAAGTTGTTCCACTCCTTAAAACCGTTTGGTGTGAAGTCATCATCAAGTTTTTGAGGATCATTTGTAGTGTCAAAGAGGTTTTCCAGATTGTAAAAACCTACTGCACACTGTATTTTTTCTTGTTGCGCTTTCGCGAAAGCGGAATCCTCCTCCATAATGAATAGTGTCTATGAGAGGTGCAATTTAGTCAAAAAGACTGCAATCCATTTGCTACCTTTGTTAATATGATCGAAGCAGAAAAAATAGATTATGAAAAGTGCGTACTAGTGGGACTAGTTACCCAAAAGCAAACGCACGATACAATGACAGAATACCTTGATGAACTTGAGTTTCTTGCCTACACAGCAGGAGGTGAGGTTTTAAAGCGGTTTTCTCAAAAATTAGAAAAACCTAATCCTAAAACCTTTATAGGGACAGGAAAGATGGAAGATGTTGCTGCTTATGTGGAGCAACACGAGGTGGGTACGGTGATCTTTGACGACGAACTTACTCCTGGGCAGCAACGAAATATTGAAGCGATACTTAAATGTAAGATTGTAGATCGCACCTATTTGATACTTGATATTTTTGCTCAGCGAGCTCAAACGAGTTATGCGCGCACGCAAGTGGAGCTAGCTCAGTATGAATATTTATTACCTAGACTGGCAGGATTATGGACACACCTGGAGCGCCAGCGTGGAGGTATAGGTATGCGTGGGCCTGGAGAAACAGAAATTGAGACAGATAGACGTATTGTGCGTGACCGTATTACGTTGCTTAAAAAGAAGATGCTTACTATAGATAAGCAAATGGCTACACAGCGTGGTAATCGTGGGGCACTCGTGAGAGTTGCTCTGGTAGGGTATACAAATGTGGGTAAAAGTACCCTCATGAATGTGATAAGTAAGAGTAAGGTATTTGCCGAGAATAAACTTTTTGCAACCTTAGATACTACCGTACGTAAAGTGGTGATAGGTAATCTTCCTTTCTTACTTTCAGACACGGTAGGGTTTATACGTAAGTTACCTACACAGCTTGTAGATTCTTTTAAAAGTACGCTTGATGAAGTGCGTGAGGCAGACCTGCTACTGCATGTGGTAGATATTTCTCATCCACAATTTGAAGATCATATCAATGCTGTAAACCAGATTCTTGATGAGATTGAGAGTATGGATAAGCCTACCCTTATGGTTTTTAATAAAATTGACGCATATAAGGCAGAAGCTTTTGAAGATGATGATCTCATGGTAGAACGCACCGGAGCTCATTATTCACTTGATGAATGGAAAGAAACATGGATGTCTCGTACTAATGGGGATGCTATATTTATATCTGCCCTTAACAAGAATAACTTTGAGGACTTTAGAAAGAAAGTGTATGAGCGTGTGAGAGAAATTCACGTAACAAGATTTCCCTACAATGCATTCTTGTATCCAGAATATGAGGAACAAGTAGATAGTGGTGAGGAGGAATAGTATTTTTTTTCTAAAATAATGTTTTATAAAAAATCGGCTGACTTATAAAGTTAACCGATTTTTTTTGTTTAAAAATGACGGTTTTGTTTTTACTATTATTCTTGATTTTTTGAAACCTCTCCTTAAAGACTACTCCGTAAATAGTACCTTTACCTCAAAATAATTTTATATGCTCATTATAGGAATAGGCGGTGGTACCGGAAGTGGTAAGACTACCGTTGTAGATCAGATTGTGTCAGATCTACCAGAAGGTCAAGTAACAGTAATTTCTCAAGATTCATATTATAAAGATCTCTCTGCATTATCGATGGAGGATCGCAAGAAGGTAAATTTTGATCACCCTAATGCGATAGATTTTGCACTACTTTGCCAGCATCTCAAAGAATTAAAAGAAGGAAGAAATATTTTACAACCTATGTACTCCTTTGTGGCGCATAACCGCATAGACGAGACAGTACTTACAAGCCCTACTAATGTACTTGTGGTAGAGGGAATACTTATTTTAACAGATCCTAATATTCGTAGTCTTTTTGATATTAAGGTGTTTGTACACGCAGATAGTGATGAACGTTTAATACGCCGTCTCAAGAGGGATATTGCAGAGCGTGGTCGCGATCTGGATGAAGTGTTAAACAGATATCAAACTACATTAAAACCTATGCACCAGCAGTTTATTGAACCTACTAAGGAGTTTGCAGATATTATTATACCTAACAATAGGTACAATACAGTAGCGGTAGATATCGTTCGGAGTATTATAAACGAGCGATTACATTAAGTTTTTTATATTTACGATAATGGGCGTCAAACAACTGAAACAAAAAAAATGGTTTAGAGTGATGAGCAATAAATACTTGCTCATCTTCTTCATTTTTATAATATGGATGCTGTTTTTTGATGGAAGCTCTTATTTATTGCATAGAGAGCTTAGTCAAGAGTATGAGACCCTAGAAGGTAATAGAGCATATTTTCAGAAAGAGATAGCAGAGGATAATGCACAAATCTTACAACTTAAGGATAGTGCAGGTTTAGAAAAATTTGCTCGTGAAGAATACCTCATGAAAAAAGATAACGAGGAGATTTATATTATTGAATATCAAGATAGTTTACCAGATGGAGAGGAAGACTAATTTATTTTCGGACTTTGAGGCAGTTTCTGCAAAGGCTTTTAAGCAAAAAATACAGTTTGATCTTAAGGGAGCAGACTATAATGAAACGCTGGTCTGGCAAAGCCTAGAAGGTATTCATGTAAAACCCTTTTATCATCAAGATGAAAGCAAAGAGATTCTTGCTGTTCAAGCTCCTGAACAATGGTTTATAGGAGAAAAAATATTTATTGTAGACGCAGTAAAATCTGCACAAACGGCTATTAAGTCTATAGAAAGCGGCGTAGAGGCAATTTATTTTCAAGCAGATGCCCCTTTTGATGTGGAACTCCTGTTTAAAGGTTTACGTGACATAAAAACTCCTCTTTATTTTGAGCTGCGTTTTCTAGATGAAGAATTTTATAAACGTTTTAACGCTTTCGCGAAAGCGTACCACATCACCATAAAGCTAGACATTATTAACCACCTTGCACTTGATGGAAATTGGTATCAAAACCTGCAACAAGATCATGATATAGTAACTAGATTGTTACAAGGAGATGGAAAAAATCTTACGGTAGATAGTACGTTATATCAAAATGCAGGTGCTACTATGGTACAGCAACTGGCTTATGGTATAGCACATCTTACCGAGTATTTACATCATTGTGAAAAAGAGAAATTAGGTCTTGATCTTGTGACTTTTGAAGTCGCAGTAGGTACTAATTATTTTTTTGAAATTGCAAAACTAAGAGCACTCAGAAAGCTTGCTGCTATAGTGATGACTGCATTTAATTATAATGATACCACCATTACTATTATAGCGCATCCATCGAGACGCAATAAAACGATTTACGATTATAATATAAACATGCTGCGCACCACAACGGAGTGTATGAGCGCTGTGCTAGGTGGGGCAGACTGGGTGGTAAATATGCCGTATGATGCATTGTATCACAAAACCAATAATTTTGGACAACGTATTTCTCGCAATCAGCTCATAGTTCTTAAGGAAGAAAGTTATTTTGATGTGGTTCAAAACCCTGCAGATGGATCTTATTATGTAGAAGAACTCACATCGCAACTTGCCGAAAAGGCACTTGCGCTATACAAAGATATAGAAGCCCAAGGAGGTTTTTTAAGACAACTAAAAGAGGGCACCATCCAGCGAAAGATAAAAGAAAGTGCTGGAAAGGAACAGGCAAAGTTTGACCAAGGAGAGTTGATTCTACTGGGAACAAATAAGCACCCTAATCCAAAAGATGTGATGAAAGGTGAATTAGAAATTTACCCTTTTGTAAAAATGAATCCACGTAAAACGTTGCTAGCCCCTATAATTTCAAAACGTCTAGCTGAGACATTAGAGCAAGAACGTATAAAAGCTGAAAAGTAATCGTATGAAAAAAGTATATACCCTTGTTGTTGCAATAACGCTAGTGCTAGGAGTTGTATCATGTGAGCAACCATCTTCATTGCAATATGAACACGCAGATAAGGAGCAAGTAATTCATTGTGAGTATAATAATGATGCATTGCTTAATGAAGCATTATATCAATTTGAGCAAGATATTCTCAATGCTTATGATCCAGAATCAAAGATTTTAAACACAGGGTATGCGCGGTTTTTATATGTTGGGTTTTCTGGTACTGCAGAGTATGAACGTCTCGCAACTCCTCATACTTTGGCAATAAGAAAAGAGCTTGTAAAAGAAGGGATTATAAAAAACGGTGGGTTAAAAAGTAATTTGCTCTATACCAGTGACGCTGTTTCTTGTATTGTACATAATATAGAAGATGCAGAGCTTTCTAATACCATCGAAGCGCTTGTTGCATCAAATACAATGGACCCTAAATTATTTAACTCACGTATGCGTAATTTTGGGCGAGAAGCTTCAAAGGATAGGTATACCGCATTGTATGTAGCTTTAGACACCTACTATCAACAGCTTACTATGACTGAGCTTCCTATAAAAGAAGGTAATGAGTAGAAGAAATATTCAACATATTACACTTTCTTCACAAGAGGAAAAAACATCTTTAAAAACAGCAGTGACTTTAACCACTACTGCAGAGAAGATTGATGTAAAATCTCGCTATACAAAGGATGATGTAAAAGGACTGGAACACCTTGACTTTATTGCAGGCGTTGCTCCTCATTTAAGAGGTCCTTACAGCACGATGTACGTAAGACGTCCATGGACCATAAGACAGTATGCAGGGTTCTCAACTGCTGAGGATAGTAACGCTTTTTACAGAAGAAACCTCGCAGCAGGTCAAAAAGGACTTTCGGTTGCTTTTGATCTGGCTACGCATCGAGGTTACGATAGTGATCATGAGCGCGTGGTAGGTGATGTAGGGAAAGCAGGTGTTGCGATAGATTCTGTAGAGGATATGAAAATACTCTTCGACCAGATACCACTAGATAAAATGTCTGTCTCCATGACAATGAATGGTGCCGTATTACCCATTATGGCTTTTTATATTGTAGCAGCTCAAGAGCAAGGAGTAGATCCAGCATTACTTTCTGGAACTATCCAAAATGATATCTTAAAAGAGTTTATGGTGCGTAATACGTATATATATCCGCCTACGCCTTCTATGAGAATTATCTCAGATATATTTGAATATACGGCTGCAAATATGCCTAAATTTAATAGTATATCTATTTCTGGATACCACATGCAAGAAGCTGGTGCTACCTGCGATATAGAACTAGCTTACACACTTGCAGATGGTCTAGAGTATATTAAGACTGGACTCGCTGCAGGAATGGATATTGATAGTTTTGCACCTAGATTATCTTTTTTCTGGGCAATAGGTATGAATCACTTTATGGAAATTGCCAAAATGCGTGCGGCACGTATGCTATGGGCAAAAATTGTAAAAGAGTTTAATCCTAAAAACCCTAAATCTCTTGCCCTTAGAACACACTGCCAGACAAGTGGATGGAGTCTTACAGAGCAGGATCCTTTTAATAACGTAGCTCGGACTACCGTAGAAGCGGCTGCGGCTGCCTTAGGAGGCACACAGAGCTTGCACACTAATGCACTAGATGAGGCCATCGCACTGCCTACAGACTTTTCTGCTCGTATCGCAAGAAACACACAGATTTTCTTACAGCAAGAAACTTATATTACAAAAACAGTAGACCCTTGGGCTGGAAGTTATTATGTAGAGTCACTAACGAATGATATTGCACACAGAGCTTGGGAACTTATTGAAGAAGTACAAGAACTAGGCGGTATGACCAAGGCGATCGAAGCAGGGATTCCTAAACTACGTATTGAAGAGGCTGCTGCTAGAAAACAAGCACGTATAGATAGTGCACAAGATATTATAGTAGGAGTAAATAAATATCGCCCTACAGAAGAGGAGCACCTAGATATTCTTGATGTAGATAATACAAAAGTAAGAGAAGGGCAGCTCAAACGATTAGCAGATATTAAGGCTACTCGCAATACTATAAAAGTAAAAAATGCCCTCGATGCTCTTACAGAAGCTGCGCGTAGTGGTACAGATAATTTACTTGCACTGGCAGTGATAGCTGCGCAGGAGCGAGCAACTTTAGGAGAGATTTCAGATGCTTTAGAAGTGGTTTATGGAAGACACAAGGCACAAATCCAATCCTTTAGTGGTGTATATAGCAAAGAGATGAAAGAAGATCCCGCTTTCGCGAAAGCGCAACAACTCGCAAACCAGTTTGCCAAACAAGATGGTCGTCGTCCAAGAATTATGGTTGCCAAAATGGGTCAAGACGGTCACGACCGCGGTGCAAAAGTAGTAGCAACAGGATATGCAGATATAGGATTTGATGTTGATATAGGGCCGCTATTTCAAACACCTAAGGAAGCCGCAAAACAAGCAGTAGAAAATGATGTCCATATCTTAGGAGTATCATCCCTTGCTGCAGGTCACAAAACATTAGTACCGCAAGTTATTGAAGAATTAAAGGCTCTGGGTAGACCAGATATCATGGTGATTGTGGGAGGTGTGATCCCGCAACAAGACTATCAGTTTCTTTTTGATGCTGGTGCTGCCGCAGTATTTGGACCTGGAACAAAAATTAGTGAGGCTGCAATAGGGCTACTAGAAATCATGATGAACTAATGAAACATTACCTCCTCATATATCAATACGTAGAAGACTATCTCGAGAAGCGCACGCCGTATCGTCCAGATCATTTTACACTAGCAAAAGAGGCAGTTGCGTCTGGACATTTATTACTAGGTGGTGCCACAGAAAACCCGGCAGACCAAGGAATCTTAATTTTTAAAGTGACTGATAAAAGTATCATAGAAGACTTTATTTCTCGAGATCCTTATGTAAAAAATGGTGTAGTGACTCGTTGGGAAATTAAAGAATGGAATGTGGTTGTGGGAACATTAATGCTGTAGGAAACATGCAATTGTTTACTTTTTTGTAAACTTCAAATTTACCAAATCTCCAGCATCTAATTCAAAACCAGATACAGATCCATTAAATCTTACAAAACGCACTAATCCAAGGTTTGTAGAAAATTGATCTTTGATGGTACTTATCCCTTCTGTAGGTGTTTGATCTTCAATAGCCATAAAGAAGGTGTTATTGGCAACGGTGATTTTATAGTTTACATCAAGTTCTTTAGAATAAAAATCACCTACATAATCATTAAAAGGTATTGAAGCGAGATCTAGAGGAGTATATCTTTTTGCTATAGAAGTTGCTCCATTTTGAAGGATAGTCATTGTTTGAGTAGTTGAGTTTTCTACTTCTAAGAAGGTAAAATTCAGATCTTTTTGTCCAGTAATTTCAAAGGTGTTTCCTTTAGTTCTTTCAATGAAGTACTTAGATTTATTCCAATTCTGAAGGATTTCTAGTCTATCGTTAGTTACTTTAATTGAAAAAGAAAACCCAACTTCCATTTCATAATCTCCTGCCATTTGCGCTAGGGGTAATTCTGGTAGATCTATAGTAGGCAGTGGTTTATTTTTTACAACAGAATATGTTTCTTCCTGTAAAAAGTCTTTTAATAAAATATCTGCTATTTGATACGCCATTTCAGAAGGATTTGCATCTGCGCGGTTTGCAAATATGGCGATACTTACTTTTTGCTCGGGAAAGCGTAACAACTCTGCTCTATAACCTACAAAAGCACCACCGTGGCTCATGTGAGGTATACCCTTATAATCTTCTACCACAAGCCCAGCTGCATATTCAATTTTTTCACCATTGTTTAGTGTGCCATTAGTGGTCATGGTATCCCAAAAGTTACGATTGAGAATAGTCGAGTTATAGTAGGCATCATCCCATTTTTTAATATCTTCAATAGAAGTAAAAATCCCTCCATCGCCTATCATATTTAATGTAGTCATACTTATACGATACCCGTAATTTTCATAAGGAGTGTATCCAGAAGCTCTATTTTTTACAATACGTGTATGATCGTTATGAAAGTGTGTACTAGTCATTGCGAGGGGAGTAAAAATCTCTTGGGCGGCATAAACGGCCATATTCATTCCAGAAGCTTTCTCGACAATCTGGCCTAGTAACCAGTAACCAGAATTACTATAGGAAAACTGCTCGCCCGGTTCAAAATTGAGGTCTGTTTGAGCAATAAGCATCTTCATTAAGTCCGCATCTGTATAAAAATCATCATCACTATATCCTTTTAAATACGTGAGTTGCAAGTAATCTCTTATGCCGCTTGTGTGATTAAGGAGCTGTTGTATAGTGATTGTATTTGCATAAGATGGAAAATCTGGAAAAAAGCTACCTAGTGTATTGTCAAAGCTTAGTTTGCCTTGTTGTTCAAGAAGTACAATACAAGCTGCCGTAAATTGTTTAGATGTAGAGCCTATTCTAAAAACAGATGCTGGCGTGTTAGATATCGCATAGTCAAGATTTGCGAGCCCGTAACCTTTTGCATAGATGAGATTTCCATCCATAATAATGCCTACGGAGGCACCAGGAGTGGTATCATCCCATTGTGAGAAAATCGCATCTATAGTATCGCTTTCTGCTATTTGGGTGAAGCAAATTTGATAGTTTAATAATAAAGCAAGGATACAGAGTATTGTTTTCACAAATTAGAATTTAACGGATGTGATCGTGGTAATGGATATTGCTTTTTATGCTTTCGCGAAAGCATAATACTCATCAAAAATAAACCCTCACAAAAGGCTGCCATGCCTCTGCATATACTGGGTTATTATTATCAAATAGCACGTTATAACGCACTCCAATGGCGCCAAGGCTGTTACCTCCTACATTGAGACGGTATCCTGCTCCTAAGAAAAGTGCAGTGTTCCAAGAGTTAGGAATATCTGGCTGTCCAGAAACCGATTGAAAAACACGAAGCTGCTCAAACTCTCCAGAAAGCTGCAAGAAATCAAGCGGATTTGAAATTACAATAGCACTTGCTCCAACAAGAGTTGTTTTAAAATCTCCAAATTTTTGATACGTATAATTAAGCCCAGGCCCAAAGGCAACATATTGATTAGGTTGGTACAAAGCACTGGGTGCTACTGTGATGTTGGTGTTATTACGTCCAAAATTGAGACCTAAGCCTCCACCAAATCTAACCTTACTCCAAAAATCACTCTTTGCAGTGGTAGTTACCTCTTGTGCATAAACGGCATTACCTCCTAAAAATAGTATACTTAAAACTAGTAGCGTGTGGTATAATCTTACTCTCATTGTTAATCGTATCTTAATTATGTGTTATAAATATAAGGATTATATGGACGAAAATGTTAATTATCGTATTTTTGCACCTCTATTGTCTCAAGACGCAGAACAAAAACATCAAATGGATAGATTTTCATTTCTGAATGCCGCACATACGGCTCACTTTGCTGAGCTTTACGATCAATATTTATTAAATCCAGATAGTGTAGAAGCTAGTTGGCGCGCTTTTTTTCAAGGTTTTGACTTTGGGATGGAGAATGCAGAGCCTGTTTCTAATGACTTAGGGACAGCTCCGGCTGTTATTCCAGAAGGAATACAGAAGGAGTTTCAAATTGTAAAATTAATTGATGCCTATCGTAATAGAGGTCACTTATTTACAAAAACAAATCCTGTAAGAGAACGACGCAAGTACACGCCTACTCTTGATATAGAAAACTTTGGGTTGTCACAGTCTGATATGAGTTTGCAGTTTGAAGCTGGCTCTATCTTAGGGTTGGGTAAATCTAGCTTACGTGAGATCGTAAATCACCTAGAAGCTATCTATTGTGATCACATCGGGATAGAGTACATGTACATACGTAATCCAGAAGAGATTGCGTGGATACAAAACTGGCTCAATAAAAACGATAACCACCCAGAATTCTCTGCCGAAGAGAAAAAGCATATTCTTAAGAAACTTAATCAAACAGCTTCTTTTGAAGGATTTTTACACTCAAAATATGTAGGTCAAAAACGTTTTTCTGTAGAAGGACTTGATGCAATGATTCCTGGTCTAGACACACTTATTGAGCGTGGGTCAGATAAAGGGATAGAGCAGTTTGTTGTAGGAATGGCACACCGTGGCCGCCTTAACGTACTTGCAAATATCTTCGGGAAATCACCAGAGGCAATTTTCTCAGAATTTGACGGTAAGGAATATGCAGAAGACGAACTTTTTGATGGTGATGTAAAATATCACATGGGATGGACAAGCTTTCGCGAAAGCAGTAAAGGAGAGAAAATCCGCATGGATCTAGCGCCAAATCCGTCTCACCTTGAGACTGTAGGAGCAGTAATAGAAGGAATGTCTCGTGCTAAGATTGACAACCAATTAGGTGGAGACGAAAAGAAAATACTTCCTATAGCCATACACGGTGATGCCGCAGTAGCTGGACAAGGAATTGTATATGAAATTGTGCAAATGGCACAACTAGAAGGCTACCGTACAGGAGGAACTATCCATATTGTAGCAAATAATCAAGTAGGTTTTACAACAAACTATCTAGACGCAAGATCATCTACGTATAGTACAGATATAGGTAAAGTAACACTCTCACCTGTACTTCACGTAAATGGTGATGATGTGGAGTCTGTATGTCATGCATTTGCATTTGCATTAGATTTTAGATTAAAATTTGGTCGTGATGTATTTATAGATATTTTAGGATATCGTAAATATGGACATAATGAAGGTGATGAGCCACGTTTTACTCAACCATTGTTATATAAAGCGATTGCAAAACATGCAAGCCCGAGAGATATCTATGCAGAGCGTCTCATTAAAGAAGGAGTTATACAAGATGGACATGTAAAGCAATTAGAAAAAGAATATAAAGACGATCTAGAAGAAGATCTAGAGGAGTCTCGTAAAAAAGATAAAACAGTCATCACTGAGATTCTTGCAGATGACTGGGAAGGGTATGAACTAGGTAGTAGAGAAGATATTCTTGCTCCTATTGATACTACTTATGATCAGAAAAAGCTGGATACCATTGCAAATGGTATTACAAAGCTTCCTAAGGATAAGAAGTTTATACGTAAGATACAACGTATTGTAGCAGATCGTAATAAACAATATACAGAGACTAATAAGTTAGACTGGGGTATGGGCGAGTTACTTGCTTACGGCTCACTAATGGAAGAAGGTTTTAATGTGCGTATATCTGGTCAAGATGTAGAGCGTGGGACGTTCTCTCACCGTCATGCTATTATTAAGACAGAAGATGATGTTGAGGAGATTAATCTTCATAATCGTTTAGGGGTAGAAGGTAGAATGGATATTTACAACTCATTACTTTCTGAGTATGGTGTTGTAGGTTTTGATTATGGTTATGCAATGGCATCTCCAAAAACGCTTACAATTTGGGAGGCACAATTTGGAGATTTTTCAAACGGTGCTCAGATCATGCTAGATCAATACATAAGTGCTGCAGAGTCTAAGTGGAAGACACAAAACGGACTAGTAATGTTATTACCTCACGGTTATGAAGGACAAGGTTCTGAGCACTCAAGTGCTCGTATGGAACGTTACCTTCAGTTATGTGCGACAGATAACTTAATTATGGCAGATGTAACGACGCCAGCAAACTTTTTTCACCTGCTTCGTCGCCAGATGAAGTGGAATTTTAGAAAGCCACTTGTTGTTTTTACTCCTAAATCATTATTAAGGCATCCACTAGTAGTAAGTAGTAAAGAAGAGCTTGCCACTGGAAGCTTCCAAGAAGTTTTTGATGACGTAACGGTAGATAAGAAGAAGGTGACTTCTCTTGTATTCTGTACCGGTAAGTTTTACTATGATTTATTAGAAAGGCGTACAGAAAACGAGCGAGATGATGTGGCATTGGTTCGTATAGAACAACTATTCCCACTACCACAAAAGAAGCTAGAAGAAATTATTGCAAGCTATCCTAATGTGACAGATTATGTGTGGGCACAAGAAGAGCCTAAGAATATGGGAGCTTGGAGTTATATGCTTATGAATTTTGAGCAAGTAAAACTTAGAGTAGCTTCACGTCGTGTGTATGCTTCACCAGCTGCTGGTAGTAGTACGAGATCAAAAGCACGTCACAAGAAAGTAATAGATAGCGTTTTTGACGCTACATTAACATAGTAGATGCTCAATTTTGAGCACGCTACTTATATAACAAAGTGCCAGAAAGATGGACAAAACAATGTCTTTTTGGAAATTAATGAATTAAACTCCGCTTTCGCGAAAGCGTAATTATAACAACTATGGTTTTAGAAATGAAAGTCCCTTCACCGGGAGAATCCATCACAGAAGTTGAAATCGCACAATGGCTCGTTGCAGACGGCGATTATGTGGTAAAAGATCAGGCTATTGCCGAAGTAGATAGCGATAAGGCGACCTTGGAGCTACCTGCAGAAGCGAGTGGAGTAATTACTCTTAAAGCCGAAGAAGGAGATGCTGTAGAGGTGGGCGCAGTGGTGTGTCTTATCGACACATCTGCAAAGGCTCCTGCAACCACTACCTATGAAGGTGGTGACGAAGGTGGAGGTGATGCAAATGTTGAGGAGGACCTTAAAAAGGAACAAGCAAAAACTCCAGATACTGGAGCAAAAGCTCCTGCAGAAACTCAAAAAACGTATGCATCTGGATCTGCAAGCCCAGCAGCAAAGAAAGTACTAGCCGAAAAAGATATCGATCCTAAAACGGTTAAAGGTACAGGTCGTGATGGCCGTATTACAAAAGATGATGCTGTACATGCAAGACCATCTATGGGAACTCCAGGACCTGGAGCTCGTGGAGAGTCTCGTACAAAGTTATCTATGTTGCGTCGTAAGGTGGCAGAGCGTCTTGTAGAAGCAAAGAATACAACAGCAATGCTTACTACCTTTAATGAGGTAAATATGCAGGCTATCTTTGATCTTCGTAAGGAGTACAAAGAAGACTTCAAGGCTAAGCATGGTGTAGGACTAGGATTCATGTCTTTCTTTACACTAGCGGTAGTAAGAGCACTTGAGATGTATCCTTCTGTGAACAGTATGATAGATGGAAAGGAGATGATTACTTTTGATTATAAAGATATTTCTATTGCTGTATCTGGACCTAAAGGGTTAATGGTTCCTGTAATGCGCAACGTGGAGAACCTTTCTTTTAGAGGGGTTGAAAGCGAGGTAAAGCGATTAGCAATAAGAGCTCGTGATGGACAGATTACGGTAGATGAAATGACAGGAGGAACATTTACAATTTCTAATGGAGGTGTGTTTGGTTCTATGTTATCTACTCCTATTATCAACCCACCACAGTCGGGAATTTTAGGAATGCATAACATTGTAGATCGTCCTGTTGTAATAGATGGAGGTATTGTAGTTGCGCCTATTATGTTTGTAGCGTTATCTTATGATCACCGTATTATAGATGGTAAAGAGTCTGTAGGATTCTTAGTTGCTGTAAAAGAAGCACTAGAAGATCCTATTAATATATTAATGAATGGAGATATCAAGAAAGCATTAGAAATGTAAGATTGTTAGTGTCCTAATTTTCAAAAAAGTCTGCTTTTAAGCAGACTTTTTTGTTTACAAAAACACACCCATCGGTACATCGATAGGGCGATTTTAAAATGGGGGAATTGTAGGCAAATTATAAAACACCTTTTTATATGAGTAACATAAGGTATGTAGTTTCTTCCAAATATTTTATCTCATGTACTTGATAAAATAATTCTTTTTTGAAATGAACTATTTGTGTAAATATAAGTCGGTGTGCGGGTTAAATTTTACGGATTTCCTTTTTTTGGAGATAATAATTTCAAAAAACTTATAGTAGCCGTAAATCTACGAGTATTCTAATGAGATGGATGGTAGTCTTTGCACCAAACTCTGCTCTTAATTCTCTCAATCTCTTTTCTATGGAGCTCCTACTGTTAGGTTTCATGTTTTTAGACTTGAAGTAGTAATGTATCTCATCTTGGGTAGCTCCTTTTGCCAGAAGATTGAGAAGATCTATGTCATAATTGTTTAGTTCGACAAGATTCTTTTGTTTTACAGTATCTACCAGTAACTGTGTTACATAGGTTTCACCATTAGAGACCATTTCCATTGCGTCTTTCAGATTTTCTAATCCGTGACGATCCTTACAGACATACGCATCTAGTAGCCCTGTGTTCCATAGGTTATTAAATTTTTGTGGATGATCTTCCATAGTGTATACAATCACTTTAAGCTCTGGGTATTCATTTTTAAGAGCCTTTAAGAGTTCTTCCCCAGATTTTAAGCGTTCCTTACGATGTGATTCTTTAAATGATAAATCTGTAATTAATAAATCATAAGGTTCTTGATCTGCAATACTATTTTTAAAATGCAAGTAGGCATCATCGCAATACTGTGTGTGTGTAATGATAGGGATATCAAATTCTCTAAGCACAGCAGATACTCCTAGCTGTATGCTGTCGATATCTTCGGCAACTAGTATTTTTTTAAACATAAGCATGTATTATATAGGGATAGATAATAGAGCTCTAAATCCTTCATCTATAGCAGAGTCAAAAGCTACTGTACCTTTAATGGAAGTTAAACGTGACTCGATATTATTAAGTCCAGTATTTCTTTTTTTTGGTGATAATATAGTTCCCACGCCATTGTCACTGTAATTTATAGCAAGTGCATTTTCTTCATATTTAAAAACGAGTGCTACAAATGTTGCCCTACTATGTTTTCTCATATTAGTCATAAGTTCTTGTAATACACGGTAAATCTCTATTTTCTTTTCTGGAGCTATTAAGTCCCATGTTATAGATTCTAATCCTCTTAAAATGAGCTTACGATTATCTGTAGTGTAAGTCTGTAAACTCATTGCTAGGGCATCAGGAAACGTACTATCTGTTTGTATAGGTTGTGTTTCTCTAGATAGATCTCTGCTCATTTTGTAAATATGATCGAGTTTCTCTGCAATTTGTGGTGTAGCTTTATCACTTTCTAATTGAGACATCACCAGATAAATCTCATTTGCAAGCTCATCATGTAATTTTTTGGCTAGGCGTTTTTCCGTATTATATTGATCTTCTATTCGTTGTTTTTTTGAGCGTTCTTTTTGATATAAAATCCATACTGTTGTGAGTAATGCTATAGCTAGAAGTGCGGTAAGAGCCCAGTTTCGACGGCGTATAGCTGTATGTTCTCTTAGTTTACTCACAGATTGTAGTTGTAGTGCGAGTGATTCTCTTTCTTCTGCTTTTTCTACATCATAACGAAGTTTAGCAAATTCAAACTTAGCTTTATTCCCATCATTTTTTAAGGAGTCAGAAAGGATAGCATATTCCTTAAATAAAGAGGATGATTCTTCTGTAACGGGAATTAAAAAATCTAGGGCTTTTACTACGGCATCTGTGTTTTGTAATCTAGCAGCAATATTGTATGCTTGTTGCGCATGAAATTGCACTTTTTTTGTGTTTTTGACATTTTCATAAATTTCAGATAAATGAATATGACTTGCATACTCACCTTCAATATCATCTATTTTTTTTCGTGATAATAATACTTCTTCAAGTAATTTTAAAGCTGTAGGATCATTAAGTTTTGCTTTTGCCAGTGCGTAATTATCAAGAAGAGATAATCTAAGTTTTTTACCTACAATATCTCCATAAGCTAGTGCAACTTCAAGATGAAGAATAGCATCGTCAAATTTTTTTGCTTGTATTAAGGTGATTCCATAGTTGTTCAATAATGTAGCTTTAGATAAGGGGCTGTTTTCGAGTTGTAGTGCTTTTCTGTGATAGCGTATAGCTTCCTTCCAAAGCGTTCTCTGGCGATATACCCTTCCTAAATTATCGTAAAACCACGATAACTCGGATATATCATCTAGCGCATCACTGTAATCTAATGCGTTAACTATAGTAAACTCTGCTCCGTCTAAATCTCCATAGGAAGATTGAATAGCACTCGCTCTTTTTGAAACTTTTATAATATGTAAGCTATCATCAATTTCTGTAAAGAGCTCAAGAGCCCTCACGTAAGATTTAAAGGCTTCTAGAGGTTGTTTTTGTACATTGAGATACCATCCCATTTTATTATATGCTATTGCATTATAATAAGTATTGTTTAGTGCTTGTGCTTTTTTTAATAGCACTTTAGTTTGGGCAATGGCATTATCATAATCACGATTATCGCTATAGATTCTTGTCTTATAGGCAATTTGAGATAGTAGGGTAGTATCTGCAGCATTTGCGGCAAGATAGATCGCTTTATCTATCGCTTTAATACGGTCAATAGCTGGTAGGCCTCTGTTTTTGCTTATTTTTCTGTAATGATAAATACTGTCTGTCTTCTCAAAATGAAAGGCAAAAGTAGGAATGGGTATAACCCAAATAATCATAAATAAAAAGAGGAATGATACATTGCGTTTCATTCCTCTAAAGTACGAAATAAGTAAAATATTTATTCCTTATTCTCCATCATCTTCGGGGTCATTTTGATCACTGCCTAAATCACTTGCGTGCTCGATAATGTTACTTTCGTCTGTTATGGCATCTGGTGTGCATGATAAAAAGTTGCTAGTCATGAATAATAATGTGCAGATGTAAATTGCTGTTCTCATAGTGTTTTTTTTAAGGTAACAATTAGGGTAAAATGCAAGAATGCTCTGTGGAGCGCGCGATAAAAAAACTAACATCTCATAATTTTTTAAAAATATTGTAGTCTTTTACGGATTTCCTTTTTTTAGTTTTATCGATTTAATGTATTTTACTCCCTGTAAACTTATCAATTATACAAATAAACAATTCTAAATAGCAGATGTATGGAAAATCGATGGAAAAGAATTTCTATCGAAAAGGTTAAAAAAAATCACGTTATGATGTATAGAGAAATCGTGTTATCTGCCTTTGCCAAGGCAAAATCAGAAACACCAGCAACTACAAAAACCCAGTGGGCAAATTATCTAGTAGAAGTATTGTGGAATGATTATAAACTTCAAGTGTCGAGGCGCACACTTTTAAACTATTATAATCATTATAAGGCGCAAGAAGATGACGGTATAATTTCTCCTAAAGCAACAATTATCGAAGTGTTATGTAAATACCTACACTACCCCAACTATGCAGCATTCATAATTCACCATAGTGCATTAGATAATGTGCAGGTTTCTAACTCTCAAACTGCTACCTATGTTGTAGATGGAGAGAGTTACAGAGATGTTGTAACCATTATTATAAAGAGAGAGTCTGTAATACGTCCTCTTCAAGAGGTATTACAAAGTGCTTAATATTTTAATTAAGTTTATAATGTACACTGTTCTTTTCTAAAGAGTCAAGTAGTTCTTGGCAAATTTTTACTTTTATGCGTTTACTAGGCATTTTGACATATAGTTTTTCAAGCGGTTCAAAGACTTGAAACTGTAGTTTTGCATCGCCTATATGTAAATCAAGAATATTCTTAATTTCTTCAATACGAGCCCCTGCAACCTCATTAATATCGATATTAATGGTTAGTTTTTTTGCATTTGTTTCCATCACATCCTGCAATTGCTGGATGCTATTAAACTGCGTTCTTGGATCACTTTTTCTTCCAGTTTCCCTATTTGTAAAGCCATCTTTTATGAACACTTTTGCGTATATAAAGCTATTAGGAATTAAAAAGTGACGCATCTTGAGGTACTCTTCTCCAAACATTCTAAACTCAAAAGTATCCGTAAAGTCTTCTACAAAAAATGATGCCCATCCTTTCCCATTTTTGGAAACGCGATGTTGTACATCAGAGATTACGCCTCCAAAGGTGAGCTCTCGATTTATAAAAGATTCCATCTGACTAAAGTGCGCAACAGTCGCATTACAGAAGGTTGCCATTTCTGTTTTAAAATCATCTAGAGGATGTCCAGAGATGTAAACTCCTACTACTTCTTTCTCACGTTTTAATTTTTCCATAGTTCCCCACTCTTCGCAAGGTGGGACCTCTGGCTCTGGTATTTGAACTTCGCTTGATTCTCCAAAGAGACTTACTTGAGAGCTATTTTCATTTTCTTGGTAACGCGCACCATATTTTACTGCTTTTTCTAAAAAAGTAATGTTGTCACCGTCATGATTAAAGAATTGAGCGCGATGTGTATCTCCGTCCATTTCATCAAAACCTCCAGCGAGGGCTAGACTTTCAAACGCTTTCTTATTTGCAGCTCTTAGGTCTACGCGACGTGCAAAGTCAAAGACAGATTTATAACTTCCATCTTTTCTATTTTCTACAATAGTGGCAACAGCTCCGGTACCTACACCTTTTACTGCTCCCATTCCAAAACGGACTGCACCATTATCATTTACCGTAAACTTACGGAAGGACTCATTTACATCTGGGCCTAAAACCTCAAGACCCATGCGTTTCGCTTCTTCCATAAAGAACGTTACTTGCTTGATGTCGTTCATGTTGTTAGACAATACAGCAGCAAGATATTCGGCAGGGTAGTGCGCTTTTAAGTAAGCGGTTTGATAAGCAATCCACGCATAACATGTAGAGTGTGACTTGTTAAATGCATAAGCGGCAAATGCTTCCCAGTCTTTCCAGATTTTCTCTAGTTTTACTGGATCGTGTCCTTTTGCAGAGGCCTGCTCGATAAATTTAGGTTTCATTTTATCAAGAACCGAGATTTGCTTCTTACCCATTGCCTTACGAAGTACATCGGCCTCACCCTTTGTAAAGTCGGCTAGCTTTTGAGAAAGTAGCATCACTTGCTCTTGGTAGACAGTAATACCATAAGTTTCCTTAAGATACTCTTCCATGGCTGGAAGATCATATTCAATCTCTTCTTCACCGTGTTTTCTTCTTACAAATGATGGTATGTATTCCATCGGGCCAGGACGATACAAGGCATTCATTGCAATAAGATCTTCAAAAACGGTAGGTTTGAGAGATTGCATGTGCTTTTGCATTCCAGGAGATTCATATTGAAATATCCCTACCGTATCACCACGCTGGAATAATTCATACGTTTTCTCATCATCTAGAGGGAACGTTTCTGGATCTAGATCTACGTCGTGTCTATACTTGACGAGTTTAACGGTGTCTTTTATTAAAGTAAGGGTCTTCAGACCCAAGAAATCCATTTTAAGGAGTCCGGCTTCTTCAACTACCGAGTTGTCAAACTGGGTTACATAGAGATCAGAATCTTTTGCTAGTGCTACAGGCACAAAATTTGTGATATCGCTAGGTGTAATAATCACACCACAGGCATGAATTCCCGTATTACGCACAGACCCTTCAAGCTGCCTTGCTTGACGTAGCATTTGTCCTTCAAGATTATCTACTTGTTCTAGGGTGATAAGTTCTTGTACTTTAGGTAAGTCGTCAGATCTAAAGGCAGTGCGAAGCTCTGCATCTGTTTTTCCAAAAATCTTACGCAGCTTACTCATCGTAGGGATAAGCTTTGCTATTCTATCTGCATCTCCTAAGGATAAATCTAGAGCTCTAGAGGTATCTCGTATGGATGACTTTGCAGCCATGGTACCGTAAGTGATAATCTGCGCTACTTGATTTGCACCATATTTATCAATTACATATTGCATTACTCGGCCTCGACCTTCATCATCAAAGTCAATATCAATATCTGGCATACTTACACGATCCGGATTCAAGAACCTCTCAAAAAGCAAGTCATACTTAAGCGGATCAATATTTGTGATCCAAAGACAATATGCGGCCACAGATCCCGCTGCAGATCCACGTCCTGGCCCCACAGATACATCCATCTTGCGAGCCTCTCGTATAAAATCTTCTACAATCAAGAAGTAACCAGGATAACCCGTTTTTTCAATAACGTCTAGCTCAAAGTCTAGGCGTTCCACCACTTCTTCAGAGAGCTCTTCTCCATAACGTTTTTTTGCACCTTCAAAAACGAGATGCTTTAAGAAAGCATTTTCACCTCTTTTACCACCGTCAATAGTATCTTCTGGAGAGATAAATTTCTCAGGAATATCAAACGCAGGAAGTAGGACGTCACGAGCAAGCTCGTAAGATTCGACCTTGTTTACTACTTCTTGAACATTAAGAATGGCTTCTGGCACATCTGCAAAGAGCGTTTTCATCTCATCTGCACTCTTAAAGTAGTATTCGTCATTAGGTAATCCAAAACGATACCCTCTACCGCGACCTTTTGGTGTGGCTACTTTCTCACCATCTTTTACACAGAGTAACACATCATGCGCATCTGCATCAGATTTATCAATGTAGAATGTATTGTTAGACGCGATAAGTTTTACATCATGCTTTCGCGAAAGCGTAATTAACACAGGCATCACACGATCTTCATCTTCTTGCCCGTGACGCATGATCTCCACATATAGGTCGTCACCAAATTGTTCTTTCCACCAAACAAGAGCTTCTTCGGCTTGTTTTTCTCCTACGTTAAGAATCTTGCTAGGCACTTCACCATATAAATTTCCAGTAAGCACGATGAGATCTTCTTTGTACTGCTCAACAACATGCTTATCTATACGTGGAACATAATAAAAACCTTCTGTATAGGCTATAGACGCCATTTTACAGAGGTTTTGATATCCATTTTTATTTTTGGCCAAAATAACAATCTGGTATCCATTGTCTTTTTGGCTTTTGTTTTTGTGATCAACACATACATTAAACTCACAACCTATGATGGCTTTAAGGGGTACATGCTCTTCTGCTTCTCCTGCTTCTGTGAGTTTTGCGTTTTCCGCTTTCGCGAAAGCGTTATGACTTTTTACCGCTTTTGTAAAGTGAAAAGCACCCATCATGTTACCCATATCTGTCATAGCGACAGCAGGCATTTTATGCAGTGCAGCTGCTTTTACAATATCTTGAACGCTTGCGGTAGATTGTAATATGGAGAATTGCGAGTGGTTGTGAAGGTGAGCAAACTTTACATCAGATAGTTGTTCTTTATTTTCTGCTATCTCTGCTTTTGAAATCTCAGGAGTGTCGTCTTGAGCAGCGAGCGCTTGAGCAATTTTTGCAGAAGCTTTTTTAAGATTTATGTGTTTAAGCCCAATAAAAGTAATAGGCTGCGGATTAGATTGAGAGAATCTATCAAAATAATCTGGCGTAACATCTAGCTCTTCCTTTGTGTAAACGCGCTGGCGTATAAGCTCTAGAAAGCAACGTGTAGTTGCCTCCACATCTGCCGTGGCATTGTGAGCTTCTCCAAAACCTTCGCCAAATAGGTGTTTGTGTAGCTCTGTAAGTGTAGGGAGTTTAAATTTACCACCACGTCCACCAGGTAGCTGGCATAAGGTTGCTGTCTTCTCGGTACAGGTATCTAGTACAGGTAATTCTTGAAGATCATTACCTATGTTGAGCCGGTGAAACTCCGCTCCCATAATATTAGTATCAAAACCGACATTCTGACCTACTACATACTTTGATTTTGAGAGTGCAATATTAAATTTTGAAAGCACCTCAGAGAGTTCAATCCCGTCTCTTTCGGCTAGTGCGGTAGAGATACCGTGTATGCGCTCTGCGTCATAAGGAATATCAAACCCTTCTGGTTTGATAAGATAATCTTGGTGCTCTATGACGTTACCCATCTCATCATGCAACTGCCAAGCGATCTGAATCGCTCTAGGCCAGTTATCTGAGTCTGTAAGTGGAGCATTCCAGTTTTTAGGAAGTCCGGTAGTTTCGGTGTCAAAAATGAGGTACATAGGCGTAGAAAAAGTGGATATGAAAAGTACTACATTTTAGTGCTTTTTACATGAGAATACATGGGTGAGTTATCAACTTTTATGCACAAAAAAAATCCAGCCATTATGGCTGGATTTTTTAATTTATTTGATTTGCATAAGATTTTTATGCCCACTCTTCTAGTGTTTTTACTTCGTTTAATGCATTCTGGATGCTATTGCGTTGCTTTTCTAATACACTTCTTGTAGAACTAGGAAGTGAAGTTTCGGCTAGTACTTCATTGTATGCTTCTACGGAGGCTTTTTCTCCGCGTATTGCTTCTTCTAAAGTTGACTCGTCATCATCTGTTGAGAATGCCGTTTTTACGTCCATCCATGCTCTGTGCATATCTGCTTTGAAGCTTGTTCCCTTATCAACTTCTTGTCCAAAACTTCTTACCTCTTCCTTAATCTCATGTCCAAAGTTGTATCTGTCTTGTGCACGGTTTTGAAAAAAGTTTTTAAGCCCATTATTTTTTACGTTTTCTGCTGCTTTCTTGTAACCAGCTTCTGCATCGTATGACTTAGTTAATAGACTATTTAATTTATTTGCAACTTCTTCTGTATAGTTCATAATCTTTGTTTTTGTTGTTAGTAATGATATAAAGATATGAGTATAAAACGCTACACATAAGCAGTTTAACTACCTTTAACCAGAAAGGTTGATAATTGGCTTCTTTTAACGTAAATCGATGTTAATTGTCTTAATAGTATGATAAGAAAAAGTGATACCAACCACAAAGAGTGTCATGGACACCAATAAAAATTAGCATAAGATTTTTTTGTTCCCAGTAACGATGAGATTATAAAGTGTTACAGCATAGACGGATGTTCTAGATATAGAAAGCTAGATAATTTAATAATTAATAATAAATGTTCCGTCAGTTATGGAAAATCCTTGTGCAGTCATAAAGTTAAACTCGCCTATGACTATGTTGTTTACTTGATCATTAGATAAGATAGTAACTCCTCCAGAAATAGCATTAGATATACCAGAAGGCGTCGTGTAACCCGCCGAAAAGTCTGGATTTGAGCCTATATTGTATGTGCCAGGAGTACTATTTAAAGGAAAGCTAACTGCTATGGAAGTAGAAGAAGTACGACCTACAATGGTGAGAACATTACCAGAAACTATTTTATTAATCACTATAGAATTAAATACTGTAGTATTAATGAGGGCTTCAAAACTGTCATTTACACTCTCTGGAGCCGGTTCAATTACTATGGGTGTTAAAATAGGAACTTGAAATATAACACCTTTACTAAACACAACAGTTTCTGATAGTGATGGCGTAAAAGCTGTAAAATTAAAATCACCGGTAATGGTGTTATCTGTATTGATTGTAAAATCTAGAACACCATTAGCTTGGGGTGACGCCGTTGTAAAGACGCTTCCTTCTTGGTTCGTATAGCTTGCAATATTATTGTTGTTCTGACCGCCAAATGTGATCTGAGTTTGGGCTTGGTCTCCTATTTGAAAACTTATAATTTCTGCGCCACGTTCACCACGTATAGAAAGTCCACCATCTGCATCAAAAAATGCTCTACTATCTGAAGTGCGCAATAATACAGTATCTCTAACACCTTGAAGAGCAGGAGAATTATCTTCTATAGTACTACAAGAAATAAATGTAAAAACAGAGATAAAAATTAGTAATAATTTACGCATAACTTAATATCAAAAATAGAGAGTAAAAGTACTTTATATTGAAGTTATAACGTAGTGAGTACCAGAAAAATTATATTATATTTGCACACTTAATTAAAAAACGGGGTCGGGTACCCCACAAATTAACTTTTATGTCAGTTAAAATTAGATTACAAAGACACGGTAAAAAAGGAAAACCT
>ENA-ORXC01000227-ORXC01000227.1-marine-metagenome-genome-assembly--contig:-NODE-227-length-48556-cov-12.245075_pt1 | contig 48556 bp, 40 predicted proteins | sample MGYA00237865_ERZ511478 | MGnify/ENA metagenome assembly ERZ511478
AAGACATGAACATTTCAGACTCACAACAAGCAGTAGACGATTGGATAAAAGCACACGGAGTGCGCTATTTTAATGAACTTACTAATATGGCTCAGCTTACTGAAGAAGTAGGAGAGGTCGCTAGAATAATTGCCCGTCGCTATGGGGAGCAAAGTGAGAAAGAGAGTGATAAAGGTAAAGATCTAGGAGAGGAGCTAGCAGATGTGATGTTCGTCGTATTGTGTCTAGCAAATCAAACAGGGGTGAACCTTCAAGAAGCTTTTGATAAAAAGCTAGATATAAAGACTAAACGTGATCATGATCGTCACCATAATAATGAGAAATTGAAGTAATAGCCTATGCTCTTAAAAGTACAACATACCGCTGCTACAACTAGTGGCGAGATACAAATCACAGGATCAAAAAGTGAGACTAATAGGTTGCTTATTTTGCAGGCACTCTTTGATGGGATTACAGTAAAGAACATATCAAATAGTGATGATGCAGCAGTGATGCAAAAGGCAATAGCGTCTACAGATAGCGAGGTAGATATTTACCACGCAGGTACGGCAATGCGTTTTCTCACTGCATACTTTTCTATACAAGAAGGTAGAGAGACGTTACTCACCGGTAGTGAGCGTATGCAACAACGTCCTATGGCAATATTGGTAGAAGCGCTACAAACGCTGGGCGCCCAGGTTTCTTATGTAAAAAATGTAGGCTTTCCGCCACTCAAGATTACAGGAAGGAAGCTTATTAAAGAGGAGGTGACGCTCAAAGCAAATGTAAGTAGCCAGTATATCTCTGCACTTATGATGATGGGGGCAGCACTAGAAAAAGGACTTACCATTCATCTTGACGGTAAAATTACTTCGGTGCCTTACATAAATATGACCCTTGCTTTGTTACATCAACTGGATATAGACGCAACCTTTATAGGGCAAACTATAAACATCAAGCCCGGTAGAACGAGTAGCGCGCCTAGAGAGATTACCGTTGAGTCAGACTGGAGTAGTGCATCGTACTTTTATAGTATTGTTGCGCTTTCGCGAAAGCGTGATGTTAATACCTCAATCACCATAAGTAGTTACAAGGAAGATAGCTTACAGGGTGATGCAGTATTGCAAGATATTTACAAGCAGTTAGGGGTGATTTCTACATTTAATGGCGATACACTTACCTTGTCACTCGCAAAAGATTTTAAACTTCCTGAAACAATCACCTTAGATCTTGCAAACGCACCAGATATTGCACAAACGATAGCTGTTACTTGTTTAGGTCTAGGCTTGGGATGTCATCTCACGGGATTGCATACCCTCAAAATTAAAGAAACAGACAGGCTAGAAGCACTAAGAGAAGAGATTACTAAGCTAGGCGGTGGGATTATGGTGACAGACACAGATCTTACCTTACTGCCACAAGAAGCTGCTCTTAATGATAATATTACGATTGCGACGTATCACGATCATCGCATGGCTATGGCGTTTGCGCCACTAGCACTAGCGGTACCATTATTAATAGATGATGCGGGCGTGGTGTCTAAGTCATTTCCAGATTTTTGGAAAGATTTAGAAACTTTAGGGTTCGGTCAAGAGATAATTGGCTAAACACTTGACAACGCCTATCTCAAGATTGTATCTTTGCGATCTTGCAAAAGAGCGGTTGACTCTGCTTTTGTAAGCGTAAAAAACCTAAATTAAAACCTTATATGAAGTTATCACATTTTAGTTTTGATCTTCCAGATGAATTACTAGCAGATCGTCCAGCCGAAAATCGCGACGAGTCTCGTCTTATGGTTCTTAATAGAAAAGAGCAGACTATAGAGCACAAAATGTTTAAAGACATAATTGATTATTTTGAGCCTCAAGATGTGATGGTGCTTAATAATACAAAGGTTTTTCCAGCACGTTTATACGGAAATAAAGAAAAAACTGGAGCGCGTATCGAGGTATTCTTACTTAGAGAGCTTAACTCAGAAACACGCCTATGGGATGTTCTTGTAGATCCAGCACGTAAAATACGTATAGGAAACAAGCTTTACTTTGGTGATGATGAGAGCTTAGTAGCAGAGGTAATTGATAACACGACATCAAGAGGGCGTACACTTCGTTTCTTATATGATGGATCTTATGAGGAGTTTAGAAAAAAACTTACATCACTAGGAGAAACGCCATTACCTAAATACATTAATAGAGAAGTAGAGCCAGAAGATGAGGATCGCTACCAGACTATTTATGCAAAGGAAGAAGGAGCTGTTGCAGCACCTACTGCAGGATTACACTTTTCAAAACACTTATTGAAACGTCTTGAAATTAAAGGAGTAGACTTTGCTGAGGTTACACTTCACGTAGGTCTTGGGACTTTTAGCGCGGTTGAGGTAGAAGACCTCTCTAAGCATAAGATGGATAGTGAAGAAGCATATATCCTTAAACCAGCAACAGAGATTATCAATAAAGCATTAAAGGAAAAACGTCGTATATGTGCCATAGGTACTACCTCAATGAGAGTAATGGAGAGTGCTGTTTCTAGCAATCATAGCCTTAACGAGTTTGGAGGATGGACTAACAAGTTTATCTTCCCTCCATACGATTTTAGTATAGCAAACTGTATGGTAACAAACTTCCATACACCTAAGTCCACGTTATTAATGATGGTGTCTGCATTTGCAGGGCACGACTTTATGAAGAGAGCTTATGAAGAAGCAGTAAAAGAAAAATATAAATTCTACTCTTACGGAGATGCCATGTTGATTATCTAATCACACATCATATATCTTTGAAAACCCAGGCAGAGCAATGTCTGGGTTTTTTGTTTTAAGAGCATTATCACAGCATATTTGAGGTATCTGGGTACCCGCTTTCATTGCAATTCCTCGCGCCGGCGTTGCCAGGCAGCTGTGGGATTTTCATTACAATCGGGGCTATAGATCACAGTAAGTGTACTAAGAGTTACTATTTTATAGAGAACGTATTGCAAAAACTAGCAAAACAAAAACAACTACGTACCTTTGCAGCGTGAAAATAGATAAGAGAGACATACGTAAATTAAGTAAAGAAGAACTTAGAGATTTTTTTGTATCTCAAGGAGATAAACCCTTCCGAGGAAATCAAGTATATGAATGGCTGTGGCAAAAAGGCGCACACGATTTTATAGACATGACTAATCTATCTAAAGAAACACGTATACTCCTTGATGAGCACTTTGTGATTAATCACATACGTGTAGATCAAATGCAACGCAGCAGCGATGGTACCATAAAAAATGGTGTTAAGCTACACGATGGTCTTATGGTTGAGTCAGTTTTGATTCCTACACAAAATAGAACAACCGCTTGTGTTTCATCACAAGTAGGCTGCAGTCTTAACTGTAAGTTTTGTGCTACTGCACGTTTAAAGCGTATGCGCAATCTCAATCCAGATGAGATTGTAGATCAAGTTGTAGTGATAGATAGACAAAGTAGGCTATATCATGATAAGCCCCTGTCTAACATTGTCTTTATGGGAATGGGAGAGCCATTAATGAACTATAATAACGTCATTAAAGCGATAGACAAAATCACAGATCCAGAAGGTCTTGGGATGTCTCCTAAGCGTATTACAGTATCTACCTCTGGAGTGCCTAAGATTATTAAGAAAATGGCAGATGATGCCGTAAAGTTTAATCTTGCGGTTTCTTTGCACTCAGCTCTTGATGAGGTGCGCACAGAAATCATGCCTTTTAATGAGCAAATGCCACTAGCAGAACTTAAAGAGGCACTCATTTATTGGTATGAAAAAACAGGAAAACGCATTACATACGAATATGTAGTATGGGATGGTATTAATGATCGCCATATAGATATTATGGCATTATTAGACTTTTGTAAAGCGGTCCCTAGCAAAGTAAATATTATAGAGTATAACCCTATTGATGATGGTCAGTTTCAGCAAGCAAATCCTGAGGCCATAGATCGTTATGTGTCTGTTCTAGAGGCAAATGGTGTAACGGTGACCGTGCGTAGATCGCGAGGTAAAGACATCGATGCTGCCTGCGGACAACTAGCTAATAAGCAATAGGATGGGTCATAGCCGTTACTTATCTTTACTGTAATGAAAATAGTAGCACAGATTAAAGAACCCATCGCTTACGAAATGGAACTTTTTGAAGAAAAGTTTTCACTTTCCATGCGTTCTAAGGTGGCACTTCTCAATCGTATCACACATTATATTGTAAACCGCAAGGGAAAGCAAATGCGCCCTATGTTTGTCTTTCTTACCGCAAAGATGATGAACAATGGTGAGGTAAACGACCGTACCTATCGCGGTGCTTCCGTCATAGAGTTAATACATACTGCAAGTCTTGTGCATGATGATGTGGTAGATGATAGCAACATACGTAGAGGTTTCTTCTCACTTAATGCATTGTGGAAAAATAAGATTGCAGTGCTCGTAGGAGATTTTTTATTCTCAAAGGGACTATTACTTTCCATAGATAATGGAGATACAGATTTATTGCAGATTATATCTGTAGCTGTGAGAGAAATCTCAGAAGGAGAATTACTCCAAATAGAAAAAGCGCGCAAGCTAGATATTACAGAAGATTTATACTACGAGATTATCCGTCAGAAAACAGCAACGCTTATTGCAGCCTGTTGTGCTATGGGAGCTTGTGCAGTCCATGCTAAGGATAAAGAAGTAAAGCGCATGCATAAATTTGGCGAGCTCATAGGGATGGCTTTTCAGATTAAAGATGATTTGTTTGATTATGGTACTGCCAAAATAGGGAAACCTACAGGTATAGATATTAAAGAGCAAAAAATGACCTTGCCGCTCATTTATGTACTCAATAACGTATCTAAGAAAGATAAAAATTGGCTCATCAATAGTATAAAGAATAAAAATACAGATAAGAAGCGTGTCAATGAGGTAATTGCTTTTGTAAGAGATAATGGCGGTCTAGAGTATGCTGTTACCAGGATGAAGGCATTGCAGCAAGAAGCTTTAGAGATCCTAATGACATATCCTAAGTCTGTGTACCGCGACTCTCTTGAGCTAATGGTAAACTATGTGATTGATAGGAAGAAGTAAGGTTTTTTTAAATATTCTACAAAAAAAAGGCTAAACATTACGTTTAGCCTTTTTTGGTACGATATAAGAATTAAGCTCTTACAGCTCGATTCATAATTAAATCTAAGTAAAGATTTACTTTGTTTTTTAATTCCTGACGCGGAGTGATAAAATCTAAGAAACCATGTTCTTGTAAGAATTCGGCTGTTTGGAAACCATCTGGTAATTCTTTACCTGTAGTATCACGTACAATACGTGGTCCAGCAAATCCTATAAGCGCTCCAGGCTCAGAGATATTAATGTCACCTAGCATTGCAAATGACGCCGTTGTACCTCCAGTAGTAGGATCTGTACAAAGCGATACATAAGGTATACCAGCATCTGCAAGTTGAGCAAGTTTTACACTCGTCTTGGCAAGTTGCATAAGTGATAATGCCGCCTCCATCATACGAGCACCTCCAGACTTAGAGATGATCATAAAGGGAATCTTGTTTTTAAGAGAATAATCGGCAGCGCGGGCAATTTTTTCACCCACAACACTTCCCATAGATCCGCCTATAAAGCTAAAATCCATACAAGCAATAACAATGTCTGATCCTTTAGATTTCCCTACAGCAGTTCTAATAGCGTCTTTAAGACCCGTTTTTTCTTGAGCAGCAGCAAGACGATCTACATACTTCTTTTTATCCTCAAATTTAAGAGGATCTTTTGAAGAAAGTTTTTCATCAAGCTCCTTGTATTTATTATCGTCAAAGAGGATTTCAAAATATTCATTACTTCCTATGCGCACATGGTATCCATCTTCTGGTGAGATGTAGAAGTTCTTTTCTAGCTCTTCTGTATCTACTATTTTTCCAGTAGGTGATTTATACCACAGTCCTTTAGGAGTATCTTTCTTATCCTCTGTTGCTGTGTGTATTCCTTTTTCTTTACGTTTGAACCAAGCCATATTGTGTTTGAATTTGGTTAATGGTATTTATTCCGCTTTCGCGAAAATGTTATAACTATTAAATAATACCTTTCTTTTATTAGAAGGTAAATCCTAGCATCCTTAGGACTCATTAATTACTAATGCAAACCGTAAAAATACGGAAAACGGATTACATCAAATCAATTTTGATGCAATCCGTTTTTACAAATTGTGTAATATGTTGATACTATAGTGTATCGATATTATTTAAATCTTCAAAAGCCTTTTTAAGACGAGCTCCCATAGTTTGCTCAGATTTACGAAGCCAAACGCGAGGATCGTAATACTTCTTATTTGGAGAATCGTCACCAGTAGGGTTACCTATCTGTGCTTTAAGATACTCAGCGTTCTCACCAAAATAATCGCGTATACCTTCTGCGGTAGACCATTGTAAATCAGTATCAATGTTCATTTTTATAACTCCGTAAGAGATTCCCTCACGTATTTCTTCTACCGTAGAACCACTTCCTCCGTGAAAAACAAAATCAATGTGGTTATGCTCCTTACCGTATTTTTCTGTAATATGCTCTTGAGAATTTTTAAGAATCTTAGGCGTAAGCTTTACGTTTCCTGGCTTATAAACACCATGTACATTTCCAAAAGCCGCAGCGATTGTAAATTGATCACTTACTTTGCTTAGTTCTTCATAAGCATAAGCAACTTCTTCTGGTTGTGTGTATAATTTTGAGTCATCTACATCACTGTTATCTACACCATCTTCTTCACCACCAGTGATCCCTAGTTCTATTTCTAGCGTCATTTCCATCTTAGCCATGCGCTCAAGATATCCTTTACAGATCTCAATATTTTCTTCAAGTGGTTCTTCACTTAAATCAATCATGTGGGAGCTAAAGAGTGAATGACCATGCTCTTTATAGTAAGCTTCATTTGCATCAAGCATCCCGTCCATCCAAGGAAGTAGTTTTTTTGCACAGTGATCTGTGTGTAAAATTACGGTTGCTCCGTATGCTTTTGCAAGTTCGTGTACGTGCTTTGCTCCAGCTACAGCACCTAGTACAGCTGCTTTTTGGTTGTCATTATTTAATCCTTTTCCAGCGTTAAACTGTGCACCACCGTTTGAAAACTGGATAATTACAGGAGCGTTAAGCGCTGCTGCAGTCTCTAGAACCGTGTTGATACTGCTAGACCCAATTACATTAACCGCAGGAAGGGCAAAGCCTTTCTCTTTTGCATAGTTAAAAATTGCTTGTACTTCGTGGCCCGTGGCTACACCTGGTTTTATAGAATGCGACATTATTGTTGTTTAAAATTAGTCTAGTAAAAATAATAAATATTACCCGGAAAGTAAGGGAGATAGCTGTGTTACTACGATAACGTTTTAGCTAAGTTACGCTTTCGCGAAAGCGAGCACCTCATATAAAAGCTACTCCTATACAAGCATGGGTTATTATCGTAAAGTATACCGAGTATTTAAGTTCTCAAATATCCGTTTTGTAGTTGAGATTAAGGACACGTTAGATTGTATTTGCTCGATCGGTACATGCGCAAATAAGTGCGTATTGAGAAAAGGAATAACGTTAGGTATACTACACTTTTTAATTAAATACTATATGTAAGCTAGGCATATAGCTGTGAAGATTATTTAATGTATTATTGATCCATGTTTTGGAATAAAAAGATACAATTACCTATTACCGTAGCAGATAAAATTTGGGTGGATGAGGAACTAAATTGGTTGCGCACAGAATTTGGCGTAGCTCATTTTATGGAAATCAGAACCGTAAGGCCTACTAAAGATTTTTATAACCGAAATTTTGACGGTACTGAAAAAGATGCCCAGTTTATTCTGGAGCGCACAATGGAGCTTATGTATATAACAGACACTAGCATAAAGCTCGAATTTTTTTCTGACCAAGCTGTTGAAATGGAAGATGGGACTATATTAAGCTCACCAGCAGATATAAACGGAAGTTGGGCAAGCGCAAGCGGTACGTACCAACAAACAGAAAACGAACCTATAATTTCAATTGAAAGAGGGCAATTAAAACATACTATTTCATTAATAGCAACGATTGCACATGAATTGTCACATCAGATTTTATTAGGAGAACATAGAATAGAAGAGAATGACGAATTCTTAACAGACCTTACAGCTATATTTTATGGTTTTGGAATTTTTAATGGGAATGCTCGCTTTCAATATAGTACTCATGAGACTGGATGGAAATCAAGTAGTCAAGGATATTTACCCAAACAAATCATTGCCTATACAATGGCCTGGCTGTCTAAAGAGAGAAATGAGAAAACAAATTATGATACATTTTTAAATAAATCACTGCACAAATTCTTTAATCAAAGTCTACAATATTTAAAAGAGTGAGGAACTACATTGACTGAATAATTGTAGCATGCAATATCATACAGCTTTTGTTTATATTTTTTCTTTTCACATTTTCGCGAAAGCGAAAAAAGTATATACCTAAAAAAAAGAATGGTAGGTATACAGATTTCTAGAAAGGATAGTTAATCCCTATGTTGTAAACAGCATTAGAAAAGTTGTATTCCTTAAACCAGCGATTGCCTTCTTGAAGTGCTGGGTTATACGTTTTGAAACCTACGTCAAAGCGCAGTGCAAAAAAGTCAAAATCCCATCGTAAACCAAAACCAGAGCCTACCGCTAGATCCTTTAAGTTTGCGATATTAGTGAAGCGGGAGCGTGGATCTTCTACATTATCAAATACATTCCAGATGTTTCCAGCATCTGTAAATAGCGCGCCTTCTATAGGGCCTATGAGGTCAAAACGATACTCGAGATTAAAGGCGAGTTTCATGTTTGCCTCGTTAAACTCGTTAGGGCCACCGCTACTTCCAGGGCCAAGGTCATAGGCTCTCCATGCTCTGTTATCATTAGAACCGCCGCCAAAAAAGCTACGTATAAAAGGGATACTCGTGGAGTTTCCATAAGGAATTGCAATACCTCCAAAGGCTCTTGCAGCAATGATATTATTACCTCCCAGGTCCCAGTGACGAGAATACTCGATCTCTGTTTTTATATATTGAGAAAATACTACGCCAAAAAGGCTTTTATTTCCGTCTTCGTTATTTTCTGCATTTGCAATTCCTCCAGCAAGTGCAAGGGCATTACCTGCAAGTTCCACACGGGTTCTTAATCTACTAAAGGTTTCGTCAAAAAGGTTTTCTCTATTATCGTAAATATGAGAAATATTTAAGGATACAATGAGGTTATCTTCTGTGAGCCTCTCTTGACGCTCACCTATCGCACGTATATCATTAATGTCATTTTGACTAAGGTTTGCCACCTGGTTACGATTTACATCATTAATAAATCGCTCTGCTCCAGTGGGGATGGAGAGGTTATTATTGCCATTTTCATTAGTTATAAAATAGGCTGGATTGATATTTCCTTCATTGTTTCTTGCGATGATGTTGAGGTCTTCATAACTATTTCTATAAATATTAAAATAGTTATCTGGATTGAGATTGCGCACATACTGTGCGTTTATAAGATCTACACTAAAGGTACGTTTGCGTGATGGGCTCCAGTTATAAGTGAAGCCTGCGGTGACGGTCTGTTTATCAAGCCCTATATTTTGTTGTACACCTATACCAAGGTTAAATCGTGTGTTAGGCTGCCACTCGGCTGGAATAAGAGTGCTCGTGCTTACGGGAAAAAATATACGAGGAAAGGTAAGTCGTACATCTGCACCTATTTCTGAGATATTAAAAAAGCTGTCATCAGGATTTGCCGCATCATCTGATGCTCCTAAGCTTCCCCTTGCAGAAATTTCTAAGGTTTCTGCTCCTTTAAAAATATTACGTATTAATAAAGACCCAAATCCAGCAATCCCAAAATCTTGAATATTTGAGGTAGAAACATCAAAATCTGCCCTAAATTTATATTTCTCAAGAGGAGATAATCTTATGCTAGCTATAAGGTCAGACCTACTACTATCTGTTGGGTCTTCCGTGTACTGTATACTAGGATACTTAAAAGTACCAAGTCTACTTAACCTACTTAACGTCTGTATACGATCTCTATCCTTGTAGATATCGCCGGGTTTAAGAGGGATGATATCTGTAAGTGCCTTAGGTTTATAGTTTATTTTATCATAAGCATAGAGTTTAAAACCATCCTTAACTAAGGAGTCGTTATAGGGTTTATCCCTATTTGCATAGCTATAATCTGTGACGATGCTTACTTCAGACACGTGATGAACTTTAAAAGGCACGTCAAAAACAGCGTCGTTTACCGTTTTCTTAGGATTATCTATGATGTACTCTAGATTTGCTTTGTGATTAGTGTCTACAGTATCTGCTACGAGACGTATATATTCTGCCTCAAAATGATAGAGACCGTTGTTTCTAAATAGTTCTGTAAGGCGTTGCGTTTCGGCATTGATATTTCCAGTTGCATAACGATCGCCAGGTCTTAGTAAGGATCTTTTTTTGTAAACATTATAGATAGAATCTGCTACTGGGGAGGCAATAATAGGTTTGATACTATCTAAAAAATAGGGTTTTCCTTTATCTACTTTATATGCAACACTTGCACGCTGGTTGCTATCTTTTTCAATTTCATAATCTACTGTAGCATTAAAGTAGCCATTGTTTACATAATAGGAGTTGAGACGCTGTGCAGATTTTTGAGTAATTGCTTCTGTAACAATTGCAGGTGCTTCTCCAGTTTTTTTAATTCCGTTATTAAAACTCTTTTTAAAATTACGGGCAGCTTCTACCTGTTTTTGAGAGAGTAAACGCTCCCAGAACGTAAATTTATTTGCACTGGCAGCCCTTTGTGCATCTAGTATAGAATCAATATTAGGTCTTGCTATGTTGTAAATATAAAGACGCAAAGGGACTTTAAGTCCAGGTAAGGTGGTATTTGGTTTTTGATATAAAAAATTGTAGAGTCGTGTCTCATTTATCTTCTTATCACCATCATAAATGGTATTTTCTGTAAGTAAATGTCCATCTTCTGGTACGCGCTTTGTTGCGTCACAACTTAATAGAAACACCGCCACTAGCAGAATTAGTGATATTTTTGTAAAAATCGTTTTCAAAAGGGCGTTTTCATCATTTCAAAAGTACATCTTAATCGTGGTAAGCAAAAATACAATCAAACGAATAACGAGTTTAGGTCAAAAAAAGTACAGACAGCGGGAGCGTATCTTTGTGGCAGAGGGAATTAAGGTAATAAATGAGCTGCTCCTGTCAGACTTAGAGCTAGTAGAATTATATGCAGAGGATGTTTCCGCTTTCGCGAAAGCGTTACCAAACAACAACCTAGCGGTAGTAGCTCAAGTAAATGCTGTCGCATTAAAGAAAATCACATTCTTAAAAACGGCTCAAAAAGCAGTAGCAACCTTTAAAATGCCAAAAACTGCTCATATAGACAGGTATGGGCTTACATTAGTACTAGATGACGTGCGAGATCCTGGTAATCTTGGAACAATTATACGGTTATGTGATTGGTTTGGGATAAAACAACTTGTGTGTTCTATAGGCACTGTAGATTGTTATAATCCTAAAGTGGTGCAAGCAACCATGGGTTCATTAACAAGAGTAGATGTTATCTATGCAAACTTAGAAGAATATCTTAAAAATGATACTAGAAAAGTCTTTGGAACCTTTATGGATGGTACAAATATCTACGGCACGAGTTTGCCTACAGAAGGAATTATCATTATGGGTAATGAAGCAAATGGTATTTCTCAAGAAATTGAAACCTTAGTGTCTGATCGTCTCGCTATACCGAGATTTGGCGAAGTACAAGCAACCGAAAGTCTTAATGTAGCCACAGCAACTGCAATATGTTTGAGCGAATTTAAAAGAGGATAAAGATTACTGGAAGGTAAAGTTTAAGAATACACCTCGCGTTTGCATTTTATCAATATTGCCCGTCCATGGGCTATCAGGTCTATTATCTCTTATAAGCTCATCTGTGGTTGCAAATACTCCTTTGATACTTGGTATGAACTTAAAGTAATAGAGGTAAAGCTCTACACCTATGGCCATCTCATAAAAAAATGGGCTCGATGTAGTACGGAACTGTCCTGCAAAGTTGTCATCTGGGTTTTTCTCATTACTAGAAAGATTTGTAACCGCAGCCACTCCAAACTGTACATAAGGACGCACATTGTTGAGTCTTCTCGTATTAAATTTAAGCGCAAGAGGTAGATAAATATAGGTAGATGGGACTTCTCTTAACAAGTCACTCTCTGTGTCAAAACGAGGATCTGGAGCAAACATTAAATTACGTTGTGTGTATATAAGACCAGGCTCTGTGCGCAAACTTATAAACTCAGATAATCGCAAATCTCCTATAATACCTACGTTAAAACCTACAGAGCGCTCCACTTGAATATCTTCTTGCTCTGTCTGATAATCAAAATTATAGTCCATGGAGTTAACGCCAAAATAGTACCCCCATGAGATAGGTTTTTTATCAAAATTCTGGTCATTCTGTACTCTAGCCCTGGAAAGCCATTGACTATGTACCGTTGAGAAACTTAAAACAAGTGCTATGACAGCAATGTATGTGCGCATAAAGTTATTTTGTAGCAGTATAAATTGTTGCAACACCAAAAGTTTGTGGCTCATGTTGCACGTCTTTAAACCCAACTTTACGTAAAATATTGTTTAACACCTCTCCAAAAGGAAATGCATTTGCACTCTCGCTTAGATAACCATAAGCATTTTTATCCTTAGAAAAGAGTTTACCCACCACAGGTAAGATCACTTTAGAGTGGAAGTTATATCCTTGTTTAAATGGTGTTTTTGTAGGGACAGATGTTTCTAGAATTACAAAAATGCCACCAGGTTTTAATACACGTAAAATTTCGGCTAGACCTTTTTCTAGTGTTTCAAAATTACGCACACCAAAGGCAACAGTGATTGCATCAAAACTACTGTCTTCAAACGGCATATTCTCACTATCTGCCTGCATCATCTCGATGCGGCTGTCTAGATTTTTGGCAGTTATTTTTTTTCTACCTACAGAGAGCATTCCTTCAGAAATATCAAGACCTACTAATTTGCTGGCATTTGTACTAGCCATATTAATAATAAGATCTCCTGTACCTGTTGCAATATCAAGAATAGAAGAGGGACTAGTATCTGCTACCAGTTGTACTACTTTCTTACGCCATTTTATGTCTATGCCAAAAGAGATGACACGATTAAGACCGTCATACTCACCAGAAATAGTGTCAAACATCTGTTCGACTTGGTCTTTTTTTGATTGATCAGAAGACTTATAAGGAGTTACTTTCTTAGACATTTCAATTTTTTTACAAAGATAAGGCTTTCGCCCACATGTGATAAGCCTCGCAAAGAGACATTTTTAATGATTAATAGTTCTTTGAGTACTATGGTTATTACCTGGCGTAAATGAAGTATTTAACATTTTAGCGAAAGCGAAATAACAAATCAAACGCTATCAAAGGATTAACGATTGCATTTTTTTAATGAGCTATCAAAGTAGTATCTTTGTGGGCATTTTTGAGCACACCCATTTATGAAAATAATCATTGCAGGAGCAGGAGAAGTAGGGTTTCACCTAGCTAAATTACTCTCTTACGAATCTCAAGATATTACCTTAATAGATACTGATAAAGAGAGCTTGTCTTATGCAGATACTCATCTGGATATTAGAACCATAAAAGGCGATGCTACTTCCATATCTATATTGCAGGACTCCCGTGTGGATGGTGTAGATCTTCTTATTGCGGTAACAGCCAGTGAGACCACTAATATTACAGTTTGTGTGCTTGCAAAGCAGCTAGGTGCAAAGCGTACCATAGCTCGTATTTCTAATACCGAGTTTATAGATAATAAAGAGCTAGCTGGTTTTCAAAAATTTGGTATCGACGAGTTGATATCACCAGAAAGTCTGGCAGCTAGCGAGATTGAGTTACTACTTAATCAAAGTGGTTTTACAGATAGTTTTGAGTTTGATAATGGAGCACTTACCATGGTGGGAACGACCTTATCACGTACGGCCTCTTTTGTAGGTAAAAGTGTTAAAGAAGCAGCAAAGATTTTTCCAAAATTACATTTTATGCCTATCGCCATACAGCGAGAAGGTACCCAGTATACGCTTATCCCTCGTGGAGATACCATCTTCAAGGAAGGTGATCATATTTATTTTGTGACCGTAAAAGGTGGTGTTGAAGAAATTTACAAGCTTACAGGTAAAGTGCGCCAGCATATTAAGAATGTAATGATCTTAGGCGGTAGTAACATCGGGTCAAAAACGGCCAAAGATCTTTGTAGCAATAAATTTAATGTAAAGCTTGTTGAGAAAAATCGTGAGAAAGCAATAGATCTTGCAGATTTACTTCCTAAAGCCTTAATTATAAATGGTGATGGTCGCAATGTAGAGTTACTAGATGAGGAGAATATACATGATATGGATGCTTTTATTTCTGTAACAGGAGATAGCGAGACTAATATTATGTCGTGTCTAGTGGCTAAGTCAAAAGGGGTTCAAAAAACCATCGCACTTGTAGAAAACATGGATTACTTCCAGCTCTCGCAAAGTATTGGGATTGATACGCTAATTAATAAAAAACTACTCGCTGCAAATAATATCTTTAGATACATCCGCAAAGGTGAGGTAGTTGCAATGACTAAGCTCAACAATATGAATGCAGAGCTTCTTGAGTTTATTGTAAAAAATTCTTCAGAGGTGCAAGGGAAGCTCATACGTGATATAGACTTTCCTCGATCTGCAACCATTGCAGGAGTGGTGCGCAATGATCAAGGTCTCATCGCTCTAGGTGATTTTAGAATAGAAGTAGGAGATCGTGTGGTAGTATGCTGTTTACCAAGATCTATTAAGAAAGTAGAAGAAATGTTTATCTAGCCCCATGCCTAAACTTAACTATAAGATTATATTTCATTTAATGGGTGTGCTGCTACTTTTTAATGGTGGCTTTATGATCATTGCAGCACTCGTGAGTTTAATTACTCAAGATGGTGTAGTAATAGAGGTATCTGGAGCAGCATTAATTACCGCACTCGTAGGGGCTTTGCTCATGTTTATTACGCGTGGTCATGAGAAAGAGGTAAAGAAGCGAGAGGGATATATAATTGTGACTTTTGGGTGGCTGTTTATGTCACTTAGTGGGATGTTACCTTATTTGTTTTCTGGAACCATACCAGGAGTTGCAAATGCTTTTTTTGAAACCATAAGTGGTTATACCACTACAGGAGCAACTATTTTGAGCGAGATAGAGACGCTTCCTAAGGGTATTTTATTCTGGCGCTCTATGACGCACTGGATAGGCGGGATGGGAATTATAGTGCTTGCCATAGCGATACTTCCCTTACTAGGAATAGGAGGTATGCAGCTCTTTGCCGCAGAAGCTCCAGGGCCTAGTGCAGATAAGTTACACCCGCGTATTACAGACACGGCAAAACGTCTCTGGTTAATATATGTGAGTTTTACCATACTAGAAACCATATTACTTAAACTTGCGGGAATGTCATTCTTTGACGCCATTAATCACGCAATGAGTACACTTTCTACAGGAGGTTTTTCTACAAAAAATGCGAGTGTGGCATACTGGAATGATAAGCCACTCATTCAATATATTATTATTTTATTTATGCTTATTGCAGGGACTAACTTTGTATTAAGTTACTTTGCCTTTAAGGGTAAAATTCAAAAAATATTAAAAGACGAAGAGTTTAGACTGTACATGTCTTTTGTATTTGGTTTTTCTATTATCGCTTCACTAGTAATTTACTTTAATGTAGATTTTGCAATATCTAGTATAGATCACCCTATGGTATGGGGCAAGGCAGAGGCAGCGGTGCGCCATGCTTTGTTTCAAGTACTCGCAGTAATTACCACGACGGGATTTATCTCGGCAGACTATACGATGTGGACGCCTTTTCTTACGGTAATCTTTTTTGGGTTAATGTTCTTAGGAGGATCTGCAGGATCAACTTCTGGAGGTATTAAAGTAGTGAGACATTTACTTACTATACGTAATGCCCTCGTGGAGTTTAAAAGAACGCTACATCCTAACGCAATATTACCCGTGCGCTACAACACAAAATCTGTAGATAGGTCTATTATTTTTAATATTCTAGCCTTTTTTATACTCTATATGCTTTCTTGGATTATAGGAGCCAGCGTGCTAGCCTCTATGGGATTAGATTTTAGAACAGCATTAGGAGGTGCAGCATCTGCCTTAGGAAATGTGGGTCCTGCCTTTGGAGGTCTAGGTCCTGTAGATAATTATGGCTGGTTACCGCTAGGAGGAAAATGGTGGATGGCTTTCTTGATGCTTATAGGACGTCTAGAGTTATTTACAGTACTTATTTTATTAACCCCATTTTTTTGGAGAAATAGATAATGATGGATAAAGAAACATACGATCTTGTAATTATTGGTGCAGGACCTATAGGTCTTGCATGCGGGATTGCAGCCCACAAAAAAGGTCTCAATTATATCATTATAGAAAAAGGAGTGCTGGTAAACACCATTTATCGCTATCCCGAGAATATGACCTTTTTTAGTACTTCAAAGTTATTAGAGATAGGTAATGTTCCTTTTATATCACATACAGATAAGCCTACTCGCAAGGAGGCTTTAGAGTATTATAGAAGAGTGCAAGATACCTGGAAATTGAATCTTAGTTTATATAATCCAGTGCATGCGATGACTCCCAAAGCAGATGGATACGAGATTAGTACAGGTAAAGGTCACGCTTTCGCGAAAGCGGTAGTGGTCTCCACTGGATTTTATGATGTTGCTCGAAAATTAGGAATCCCTGGAGAAGAGTATCCCAAAGTAAAACATTTTTATGATAGTCCGCATCCATATATGGATCAGAAAGTACTAGTGATTGGAGCCGCAAACTCTGCCTGTGATGTAGCGCTGGAAACCTATTATAAAAATGCCCAAGTGACTATGGCAATACGCGGTGAGGGACTTTATGAGAATACAAAATACTGGATCAAGCCTAACATAGAAAACCGCATTAAAGAAGGCTCTATAAAAGCATACTTTAATACGACGGTAAAAGAAATTAAACCGGCAAGTGTTGTTCTTAAAACTCCTGAGGGAATTGTAGAAGTTGATAATGATTTTGTACTAGCAATGATAGGATATCAACCAGATTATTCTCTATTTGAGCAATTAGGATTACCAGTAACAGATGACGCTTCACGCACGCCTATTCACAATGAAAAGACGTTAGAAACACCTCTTAGTAAGGTATATGTGGCTGGAGTAATTGCTGCGGGCATGAATACAAGTACCCTTTTTATAGAAAATACCCGCGAGCATGGTGATAGGATTGTAAGTGATCTGATGACTAAATTATAATTTTTTTTGTGTTATAGTTCTTTAAAAAAGAATGACCAAAACGCAAATTATTACACTTCTCAATGAACTTCGCAATCGATAGAGAGTCTCTTTGCAACGCTATATTTATACCCTAATATTAAAGACTATATACAACCATGGCATTACGACAAATTACAAATACCATATTAATGATACGCCCTATCCAGTTTAGAATGAATGAGGAGACGGCTGTAAATAATTATTTTCAAGAGGATCTTAGTCTTAAAAATGATGAAATAAATGCAAAAGCACAACAAGAATTTGATGATTTTGTAGCAAAGTTGCGATTTGTAGGCGTAAACGTTATTGTAGAAAACGATGATGAGAAAGGAAATACACCAGACTCTGTATTTCCTAATAACTGGGTCTCTTTTCATGAAAATGGTAATGTTGCATTGTACCCAATGTTTGCCGAAAACCGTAGAAGAGAGCGCAGAGAAGAAGTGCTTTTACGCCTTGAAAAAGAAGGTTTTGAAATCACAAATATTGTAGATTATACCGAGGCAGAAGAAGAAGATTTTTTCTTAGAAGGAACAGGAAGTATTTTAATGGATCGCCAGAATGAGCGCGCATATTGTGCACTATCTGCAAGAGCAGATGAGCAGCTTTTTATAGAGTTTTGTGAAGATTTTGAGTATACACCTGTTGTATTTACAGCAAATCAAACAGTAAATGGAGAGCGACTCCCTATCTATCATACCAATGTGATGATGTGTCTTGCAGAGGAGTTTTGTGTTATTTGCTTGGATACTATAGATGATAAAAAGGAGCGTAAAAATGTATTAAAGCATTTAAAGGCCACCAATAAAGAAATTATTGCTATTACAGAAGATCAAATGCACCACTTTGCAGGAAATATGCTTCAAGTACTAGGCGCAGAAAATAAGAAATACCTCGTAATGAGCGCAGATGCGCACCAGAGCCTTACTACAGATCAAGTAAAAAAAATAGAACGTCACAGCAAGATCTTAAGTAGTGAACTTACTACTATAGAGACTTGTGGTGGTGGTAGTGCCCGCTGTATGATGGCAGAGGTATTTTTACCTAAGAAATAATATAAAATATTACGATGAATACGCTAGCTGGGTTGCATATACATAGTGCACTTGTAGTTAGCGTATTTTTTTAATTACGGTTTTCTTTGTTTTGAGAGTTCATATTTACAGTAAATAAGTTACCTATTAGCCTTTAGTCGAGTGATTAAAAAAGGCTATAACAAGATAATTTTTTTCATACCAGTCATAAAGGGAGAATATCTCAAATTGATAGCTATATCTAGCACGAGCCACCTTTTTTGGATTGGCTAGGCTTATTCGGAAATCAAAATAAATGTGCTTCTGGAGTTAAAACGGACAAGCAATAAATAAGTATGCTGGTAGTACATAAAGTGTAAAATAAATTCATACAATACAAGAAACCGTGTTGTCATAACTAAAAGATTGTATACTCTTTGTTTCATTTTTTATTAGGATTTAAAATGGAGCCTTAGTCTTTTTAAAATATGAATACTACTCAAATCTTTTTGTAGCAATATTCCTTATCATGCCTCCAAATATAAAGTAGTGAAAGGGTAGCATACTGTACCAGTATAGTCTCCCAAACAGTCCTCTAGGTCTAAAAGTGGCAGTCTGGTGCAATACATTATTTTCATCTATTGTAAACTCAAGCCAGGCTTCACCAGGTACTCTCATCTCTGCAAAGAGTAAAAGCCTAGGTTCTTCTTTACTTGCGAGTAGTACTCTCCAGAAATCAAGCACATCACCAGTATAAATTTTGTTACTATGAGTTCTCCCGCGACGTAAGCCTACACCACCTGCTAGTTTATCAACATAGCCTCGTATTTTCCAGAGCCAGTCTGCGTAGTACCAACCTCTATCACCGCCTATTGCCCAGATGTTTTCAAGAGCTAGCGCTCTGTCTTTAAGTCGTATTGTTTGCTTGTCCTTAAGGCATCCATAGGTGGGGACTTGTATGTAGTCTTCTAGATTCACCTTAAGACGACCACTTACAAGGCTATCTTTCCATGAGCTTGCTACTTGGTTTTGTTCAATTTTGGCAAAAGCCAAATTAATAGCTTCCTCGTAAGATATAGGAGTAATTTGTAATAAGTCTTGTAGTCTTGAGTCTTTTGAGACTACTTCTATTTTCATGCTATCCACGAGATTGAGCGCAAGTTTATACGAGGTGGATGTAATAAAATACAACCAGTAGGAGGATATTTTTGGGCTCATTACTGGCACCGTGACAATATATAACCGCAAGCCTCGTACTTTTGCATATCGCTGCATCATGTCTCGATATGTAAGTACATCTGGACCGCCTATGTCAAACTGGTCGTTATAGGTTTGTTCGTTTCCCAGCACTCCTGTAAGATACTGCATTACATTGCGTATGGCTATGGGTTGGCATTTGGTTTGTACCCATTTTGGGGTAATCATCACCGGTAACTTCTCACATAAATCTCTTATAATCTCAAAAGAAGAGCTTCCAGAGCCCACAATAATACCTGCTCTCAACACGGTGAGTGCTGCTTTTCCTTTACGTAAGGTGGTTTCTACATTTTGACGAGACTTTAGGTGTTTACTTAGTGTCTTATCATTTGCAATTCCACCTAGGTAAATCACTTGTTTACAATCTGTAGGGGCGATATATTTATTAAAGTTTATTGCCGAAAGCTCTTCTTTTTCATCAAAATCTGAGGTGCTAGAGCTCATAGAATGCAGTAGATAATATGCCGCATCTATATCTCTGGGTATTTTTGAAATATCTGGTTCGTCTAGAAAGTCAATTTCTACAACGGTGATTTGTTCTCTTATTTTTTTTGATACAGAGAGTCTGGCCTCATTGCGTACGGCACAAATAACATCATGTTTTGCTTCTAGTAACATGGAGAGTAGACGCATCCCTATGTAGCCATTTGCTCCTGTGAGTAAGATTTTCATAAGGTTTATAGATCGTCTATGTTAGTAGGAGCCTGTGCGGCCTTTTCTTGTAATATACGTTTGATAAAAGTATGTACTTTTTTATCCTTTGCCTTTGCCTCAATTTTAATAAAGTAATTATCGCGATAGATACTATATTCCTCTGCACGTCCTTTGTAAAGATTCAATTTCCAGTAGGGAATTATGAGTGCATAACTGTCTAGCAACGCTCTAAAACCTACGATAATTCCTCGTGGTCGTAACTCTATATTGCACTTGTTGCGATATTTATCTAGCGCTAGAAAATTTTGAATCTGTATGCTTGATTCTGTGATCACTAGGTGACCTATTCCTATGCCGCCTTGTTTGATGCGTTCTCGTAGTCCAAAGGCTTCACCCACCTCGGCATCTATCTTGCGTTTTACATCTGGGTTATTATAAGATACGTTAAGTAGCATTTTTTCTTTTAAAGATACGAGTTTCACTGTGTATTCTGTGCGCTAACTTTCAATTTTCACATATCTTTGTGCTTCACGTACTACCCGTAAATAGGGAGTTTTACGTAGTATAAAATGTTTTTAGTACGCTTTCGCGAAAGCGTAACAAACCCAACCAGTACCAATCATCAAGAACTTATGTCTTTACAATCTACTATTGAAACTCACGTAAAAACCGCGGTAAGCCAACTATTTAACGCAACGCTTGCCGAAGTGGAATTTCAAGCAACACGAAAAGAATTTGAAGGAGATATTACGGTGGTAGTATTTCCGATGCTTAGAGTAGTAAAAGGAAACCCTGTACAAATAGGGACGCAAATAGGGGAATACCTTGTGGAAAATGTAGCAGAAATCACCGCATCTAATGTGGTTAAAGGCTTCTTGAACCTTGTGATTGCAGATAGTTTTTATATGTCTTCATTTGTAGAAATACAAGCAACCGAAAATTTTGGAAGAACTCCAGAAGCAGGAAAGGCAGTAATGGTGGAGTACTCTTCACCTAACACAAATAAGCCACTTCACTTAGGGCACGTGCGTAATGTATTATTAGGATACTCTGTGGCCGAAATTATTAAAGCAGCAGGATCAAAAGTGTATAAAACACAGATTATTAATGATCGTGGGATTCACATTTGTAAATCTATGGTGGCTTACAAGAAGTTTGGGAATGATGAATCCCCAGAGCAGGAAGGTATAAAAGGAGATAAGCTTGTTGGGAATTATTATGTAAAATTTGATCAAGAATATAAAAAGCAAATAGCAGATTTAATAGCTGCAGGAAAAACTGAAGAAGAAGCAAAGAAGGAAGCACCACTTATTCTTGAAGCTCAAGAAATGTTACTCAAGTGGGAAGCTGGAGATGCTAGGGTTGTTGCCTTGTGGAAGAAGATGAACAATTGGGTATATGCTGGATTTGAAGTTACCTATAAAAATATAGGAGTAGACTTTGATAGTTATTATTATGAGAGTAACACCTACTTGCTAGGAAAAGATAATATAGAAGAAGGACTTGCAAAAGGTGTTTTTGAGCAAGATCCAGATGGTTCTGTGTGGTGTGATCTTACAGAAGATGGACTGGATAGAAAAATTGTATTGCGTGCAGATGGTACCGCAGTGTACATGACCCAAGACATAGGTACTGCTATCCAGCGAGTAAAAGACCATCCAGATGTAGGTGGTATGATTTATACGGTAGGTAATGAGCAGGACTATCACTTCCAGGTGTTATTCTTGATACTTAAAAAGTTAGGATTTGACTGGGCAAAAAACCTATTCCACCTAAGTTACGGGATGGTAGATCTTCCATCTGGAAAAATGAAATCTCGTGAAGGAACTGTAGTAGATGCAGATGATCTTATTAACGAAGTTGCACAAACAGCAGGAGAAATCTCTGAGGAATTAGGGAAGCTAGAAGGCTACTCAGACCAAGAGAAAAAAGAGCTTTATAAAACGATAGGCCTTGGGGCTCTTAAATATTACATATTAAAAGTAGATCCTAAGAAACGTATTTTATTTGACCCAAAAGAGTCTGTAGATTTCCAGGGAAATACAGGTCCTTTTATACAATATACTTATGTGCGTATCCAGGCGATCTTGCGCAAGGCTAAGGAAATGAATGTTCCTGTGGCAATTGCTCAAGAAAGAATATTGCATCCTAAAGAAAAAGAATTACTTAAAATCATTCAAGAATATCCAGCAACCATACAGCTGGCTGCAGCACAAAAGAGTCCTGCGATTATTGCAAACTATACCTATGATTTAGTAAAAGAATATAACTCATTCTTTCAGCAAGTACAGATTCTAGGTACAGATAATATAGAGGATCAAAGTTTCCGTGTAGCGCTAAGTAAAGAAGTAGGACAAGTGATAGCAAGTGCCTTTAGCTTACTAGGGATTGAGGTTCCAGAACGCATGTAGAAAGTCATAGCATAAAAAAAGCGAGACGTAAGTCTCGCTTTTTTTATGTTTATCTAGTGCGTAGGCTTACCTAAGTACAATCTTTTTTACAACCTCACGCCCTAATCCTTCATTAATTCTTGCAAGGATTTTTTCCTTTCCATAAGAGAGTTCTTCTCTAAAGACCGAAGAGCTTAGGTTTACAAATAATGTTTCTCTCTCAAAACGAATAGAGGTTGTATATGTCTCAAAAGCAGGATTAAGTGCAAACCATGCACCTGTTACATCTACTTTATCCATTCCTTTGTTGAGTTTGTTCTTTTCAACAAATTCTCCTAAGGCTTGGCTTATAGAAATGGGGTCTGTGTTTCTTTTTGCCATTAATCGAGTGCTAGGGGTGTGTATTTTCTGTAAGTATATATGAGTCCATCTTCATTGATTAAGACAAGCTCATCGCTAGTTGCTTTTTTTACGGTTTCTTGCCAGGTGTCCATTGCGGTAGCATATTCTAGTAGTAATAAATCACCCTTGTAAACTACATTGATGTTCTCACTAGATTGAGACGTTGTAAACTCTCCTACTACGTTAGGTTGTACTTTTTTACGAACACCTGTGCCATCTGCATTTACTTCAAAAAAGTCAATGTTTTGACTCATACTGAACTCTTTTATTTGTCCGTCAGGGTTTTCTATAGAAGCAATTTCCCAATAACCGCTTATATGGCTTAGTTTTTCTTCATTAGACTGGGTGCAGCCTAGAGTGATGACTACAAGGAGTAATAGGTATAAATTTTTCACGAAAGTGTACTAAAAGTTGAACTGCAAAATACGATAAAAAGAATGTCTTATTGAATACGTTCCAGATGAAAAAGCTCATAACTCTGGTGAATATTTTTCACCACACTTTCCGTACGTTCTGGATGTGTATCGCTTATAAATAGTTGGCCAAAATCATTGGTATTCACCAGTTCTATGATGTGCTGCACGCGGCTTTCATCTAGCTTGTCAAAAATATCGTCAAGTAATAAGAGCGGCGTGGTGCCACTTTCTTGCTTTATAAAATCAAACTGTGCTAATTTTAAGGCGATGAGATATGATTTTTGCTGTCCTTGACTTCCAAACTTTTTTACGGGATGACCATTAATCTCAAACTGTAAGTCGTCTTTATGTATACCTACGCTGGTGTATTGCAAGGAGCGATCTTTTGCTAGTGCATTTGTAAGAGAGTGCTTAAGCGGCATGTCGCTTAGGGTGCTACTATAAGTAAGTGTCACGTGTTCTGTGCCGCCACTTATGGCTTTATAACGCTCGTTAAATATAGGTGCAAAACGTTCTAAAAACTGTTTGCGCTTTTCAAAAATAGGAGTTCCAAAACCTTCTAGTTGCTCGTTGTAAACCGCAAGTGTATCTGCATTAAAGGTGCTATTTGCTGCAAAATATTTGAGCAACGCATTTCTTTGAGCCAGTATTTTAGTATATCCTAGAAGGTTAGAGAGATAGCTTTTATCACTTTGAGAGATCACGCCATCTATAAATTTACGACGGGTATCGCTTCCCTCTGTAATAAGATCTCTATCTGCTGGTGAAATTATGACTAGTGGTAAAAATCCTATGTGATCTGCAAAGCGTTCGTACACCTTTGCATTACGTTTTATAACTTTCTTACTTCCTTTTTTTGCACTTACCACAACTTTCTCATCACGACCGTCTTTTTTATAAACACCATTTACCACAAAAAAATCTGCATCGTGATTTATGTTCTGACTTGTAACGGGATTAAAGTAGCTTTTACCAAAGGATAAATGGTAAATCGCATCGAGTATATTAGTCTTCCCCACGCCGTTATTTCCGACAAAACAATTTATTTTTGCATCAAAGGTAAAGTCCTTTGCTTCAAAATTCTTGTAGTTGATAAGGGAGAGAGATTTTAGAATCATAGGGTGGTGTAGGTGTACAAAGCTTTTATAAAAGCGCAGTACATCCTGTAGAGGTGCTTAATTAGTCTTCAAAATTAAGCATTAATTTCCCTTTCATAATTCAATAAATATTATATTTTTGCCCGACTAATAAACAACAAAATATGGCAACATATAATAAGAGAGGATATAAATCGAAAACAAAGCCTGAAAAGGAGGATGTTGAAGAGTTTATAGATGATAGCGAGAGCACAACGGCTGAGGTATTTGGATCACTAGATGAAGGAGCAAATAGAGCAGAGGAGTGGTTTGAGAAAAACCAGAAGCCTGTGATAGGAGTTATCATCGCTGTACTTGTGTTTGCTTTATTGTACCTAGCATATACTAAATTTGTTGCAGAACCTGCAAGAGCAGAAGCAGCAAATGAACTTGTAGTAGCCCAAGAAAGCTTTACAACGGCGCTAGAAGCAACAAATACATCTGTTAAGGATTCATTATACATGGTGGCTCTTAATGGTAAAAATGGAAAATACGGTCTTCTAGAAGTAGCAGATAACTATGGAGGAACTCCTTCTGGTAATCTTGCTCATTATTATGCTGGAATGTCCTATCTTGAGATTAAAGACTATCAAAATGCAATCTCTCAACTTCAAGATTTTTCTAGTGATGATAAAATACTAGCACCACTTGCAAAAGGAGCAATAGGTGATGCATTTATGCAACTAGGTCAAGCAGATGAGGCTCTTAATTATTATGAGAAAGCAGCAGGAATGAATGCAAATGACTTTACAACGCCACGTTTCTTATTTAAAGCAGGTGTCACTGCAATCGATCTTGGAAAGATGGATGCCGCAGTAAAATACCTTACTCGTATTAAAGAAGAGTATGCAACTTCTGAGTATGCAAGTCAAGTAGACTTATACTTAGGTCGTGCGCAAGCAGCACAATAAAAATATATAGTGCTTAGTAAGCATTGTATACAATAACATAAATGACTATTATGGCAACAGCAGGTAACAACCTCTCGGCCTATGATAAAACAAACATCCCAAACTCGAAAGACTTCAAGTTTGGGATTGTTGTTTCTGAGTGGAACGATGAGATCACAGAGGGACTTTTTAAGGGAGCATTTGATGCTTTAAAGGATTGCGGAGCAATTAACGACAATATTGTGCGCTGGAACGTGCCAGGAGCTTTTGAGCTCATTTATGGGGCAAAAAAAATGACTCAGGCCTATGATATGCTAGATGCAATCATCGTTATAGGTACCGTAATTCAAGGGGAGACTAAGCACTTTGATTTTGTATGTGATGGTGTTACCCAAGGAATTAAAGACTTGAACCTGCAGCAAGATATCCCTGTGATTTTCTGTGTGCTTACAGATAATAATATAGAGCAATCACGTGCGCGTAGCGGCGGTGTTCATGGTAATAAAGGGACAGAAGCAGCAATTGCAGCTATAAAAATGGCACAATTGCGAATGGAAGCCAAGTTCTAGATGTTGTAAGGTTACGCTTTCGCGAAAGCGTAAAAAAAATACCCTTGTACTGCCGCAATGAGCAACTTCCACATTGCTTAACGATTTGCGGGTTTAATTGTTCTTAATTTTCTCATGAGAATTAATGTAACGGTATGCTTTTTGGATACGAAATGGTATCTTTGAAACAACAGTATTATGGGAATTATAAAACGCACAAACAAGAAGTATAGTTACGAACCGCGCTACTATAATAGCGATAAGGAAGGGAGTCCATTTAAGATAGAAGGGCGCTTTGATGAACATCGTAAAACGCTCAACTACAATGGCGGACTTAAGAAAAAGTTTACTACGGCCTGGGATGAGCTTCAAGAAAGTCGTAAAGGTGGGTATAATCGCACCATTGCTATAGTATTTATTCTCATGGTATTATTATTTCTTTGGATCATAGACTTTGACGTATCCATATTTACAAATCCGCTATAACCGTAAGTCCTAATGGCAGACATTATTAAACTTTTACCCGATCACGTAGCAAACCAGATCGCTGCGGGAGAAGTTGTGCAGCGCCCAGCTTCTGTGGTCAAGGAATTACTTGAAAATGCCATAGATGCGGGAGCAGCTACCATTAAACTTATCGTAAAAGATGCTGGTAAAACCCTCATCCAGATTATAGATGATGGTAAGGGTATGAGTGATACAGATGCTCGTATGAGTTTTGAGCGTCACGCCACATCTAAGATTACTACAGCAGATGATTTATTTAATTTAAACACAAAGGGTTTTCGTGGGGAAGCACTTGCATCTATTGCGGCAGTTGCTCACGTAGAACTCAAGACGCGTCCAGAGGGAGCAGAGGTAGGAACGCGCATAGAGATAGAAGGGAGTAAAATTAATGTACAAGAGATTTGTGCTACGCCTAAAGGGACTTCACTCTCTGTAAAAAATCTATTTTTTAATATACCAGCTAGACGTAATTTTTTAAAATCAAATAGTGTTGAGCTACGTCACGTTATAGATGAGTTTCAGCGAGTTTCACTAGCGCATCCAGATATTGCTTTTGCAATGTATCACAATGAGGGTGAGTTGTTTCAATTACCACAAGGGAATCTCAAACAGCGTATTGTAACTATTTTTGGTGGTAAGACTAATGAGAAGTTAGTTCCCGTTCAAGAAGAAACAGATATCCTCACTATAAACGGCTTTGTAGTGAAGCCTGAGTTTTCAAAAAAGACAAGAGGAGAGCAATTTTTCTTTGTAAATGACCGCTTTATAAAAAGTCCATATCTTAATCATGCTGTAACGGCAGCTTTTGATGGTCTTTTGCCAGATAGAGCGAGAGCAAGCTACTTTTTATATTTAAAGGTAGATCCTAGTACAATTGATATCAATATACATCCTACTAAGACAGAAATAAAGTTTGATGATGAGCATGCATTGTATGCAATGCTGCGCAGCACCATCAAGCATAGTTTAGGGCAATTTAGTATCGCACCTGTACTTGATTTTAATAGAGATAGCGAGCTCGATACACCGTACGATTATAAAAATAAGGGTATAGTAACACCTAAGATAGAAGTAGATCGCAATTTTAATCCTTTTGAAAACGTTGCACCGCCTAAGCGTGGAGCGCAACGTCCAGAATTTGAGAAACCAAATACTGCTGGATGGGAGAAGATGTATGAAGGGATGGAATCTCAAGCAACTGCAACAAGTACCATGACTTTTGAAAAAGAGGTAAGTACTCCAGATATATTTGAGAGCGGACTAAATGGAGCTGTGCATAGCACCTCGACTTCGACTTCCCAAAATGAATCATCTACTTACCAACTCAATAATAAATATATAGTAAGCACGATAAAAAGTGGGATGGTGATTATAGATCAGCATAGAGCGCACCAGCGTGTACTTTATGAAGAATTCTTACGTAACATTACGGTAAAGGAGTCTGTGAGTCAGCAATTGTTGTTTCCATTAACACTAGCTTACAGCAGTACAGAACTAGCGCTTATAGAAGAGCTTAAGGCGGGTCTTGAAAATACAGGCTTTATCTTTGGGACTATAAGTGGTGATATCCTTGAAATAAACGGAATTCCTACATCTATCACAGAGAGCCAAGTGCCAGTGGTGATAGACCAATTATTAAGTGATCTTGAAAACGAAGTGCCAGATAGTGGCTTTAGTCAGACGGATACACTAGCAAAAAGTATGGCAAAAAGTCTAGCGGTAAAAGGAGGAGTGTCTTTAGATAATATGTCTCGTGAGCATCTTGTAAACAGTCTTTTTGCGTGTAAAGAACCGAGCGTTTCACCTACTAATCGTAAGACGTTTGTGACAATGACAAGTGAGGACTTAGAAAGAAAATTTAAGTAGTTATGGGAAGGATAACAGAAACAGTAAAAATACTGCTGATAATTAATGTGATTTTCTATCTAGGATCTATGTTTATTATTAAATCAGATCCAGCAATGCAATTATTTGCATTATGGTTTGTAGAAAATCCAAATTGGCAATTATGGCAGCCGCTTACCCACATGTTTATGCATGATATGGGAAGCCCTATGCACATACTTTTTAACATGTATGCACTCTTCATGTTCGGGAGTCCCATTGAAAATGCTTTAGGACAAAAAAGATTTTTATTTTTCTATTTTTCGGCAGGTTTAGGTGCGGCACTTATACATACACTGGTGAACTACTATCATTTTAATAGCGCAAGTGATGCTATAATGGCATTAGGGTTTAATGCTGAGGATATAAAGAATATTTTAAGTACGGGCTCTTTTAGTGAAGTTATACCAAGAGAAACAGCCCAAGAGTTATATGAGTCATTTGCAGTTCCAGCAGTAGGAGCATCTGGGGCAATAATGGGATTACTTGTAGCGTTTGGGATGTTATTTCCTAATGCTTCATTGGGATTATTATTTATTCCTGTGCCTATTAAGGCTAAATACTTTATACCTATCATTGTAGGGATAGATTTATTTTCTGGTGTAACAGGTTTCTCAATTTTTGGCGCAAATATTGCAAACTGGGCTCACCTCGGCGGAGCACTATTTGGGTTTATAATGATGTTTTATTGGAAGAAAAAAGGTTTAGGTCAATATTGATAATTACGTATGGCAAATACATCACTAGCATATAAATATAGTACGGCAAATATTGCAATCAAATTGATTGTGATTAATGTAGCTGTGTACTTACTCTTTAATATTGTTCCTTGGATTTCTGGTTTAGGATCAGATTTTTTTAGTAGGTTTTTTGTACTTCCATCAGACTTTGTGAGATTCTTGCAGCAGCCGTGGAGTATACTTACCTATGCATTTTTACATGCTGGGTTTGGACATTTGTTCTGGAATATGGTGTGGCTTTATGTATTCTCGAGGTTTGTCTTGAACATTTTTTCCGAAAAGAAGTTCCTTGCCATTTATCTTCTAGGTGCAATAGCGGGAGGAACACTTTTTGCGCTGTTATATAATGTACTTCCCGCATTTAGAGGAACTGGTGTATTACTTGGTGCCAGTGCCGCAGTAAATGCGATCGTTGTTTTTATAGGGACTTATACTCCTAATGCAGAGATTAGAATATTTACATTTAACATTAAACTCTGGTGGATTGCTGTTTTTGTAGTGCTTAGAGATATTTTAATGCTAGATGCTGGAAATGCTGGCGGACTCATATCTCACTTGGGTGGTGCTGCTTTTGGGTTTATATATGCAAAACAATTACTTAAGGGTAATGACCTTGGACTATGGTTTGAAAAAATTATGGATGCAGTAGCGGGTTGGTTTATCAAAACGCCTAAAAAAGAAAAGAAATCTCCACTTCGTACGGTGTATAAAACAGCAAAGAGTACATCTTCAAGAACAACAACTACCGCCTCAAAAACAAAATCAGAACAACAACAACGCATAGATGCTATTCTTGATAAGATTAGTAAAAGCGGTTATGATAGCTTATCCAAAGCAGAAAAAGATTTCTTATTTAAAGCAGGCAAAGAATAAGAGATGAAAAAGCTCGGATTCTTAGGTAAACTTATTTTTTTTATAAATAGCATATTTGCCGTACTTCTACTGGCTAGCTACGTATTACCATTTATACCTCCGCATGTCTTTCCTGCGCTTTCAGTACTTAGCCTTGTGCTACCGGTACTTCTCATCATTAATTTTCTATTTCTGTTATATTGGCTCTTTAGAGGTAGGAGGCAGTTATTATTATCTGCTATCGTACTAGCGCTTGGCGTAACACATATATTCTCTCTTATACGCATAGGTGGAGGAGAAGATATAGGAGAAGGAAATGTACTTAAAGTACTTACGTATAATGTACGCCAGTTTAATGTAAACGGCTGGTCTGGAGAGGTTAAAGTAGGGGACCGTACCATAGAATTTATCGAAGAAAAAAATCCAGATGTTGTTTCTTTTCAGGAATACTACCCTGGGTTTAGGCTTGATAATAAGGTATATCCCTATGAGTACAAAGTCATGATGATGGTTAATAAGAATTTCGGACAAGTGATTTTTTCAAAATTTCCAATAATTGCTAGTGGTTCATTAGATTTTGAGAACTCTGGCAATAATGGGATTTATGCAGATATAGCGACTCCTAGTGATACTGTGAGAGTTTATAATATGCATTTTCAGTCATTTAGGTTATCACCCAGTCTAGGTAATCTTAAGAAAGAAAATTCAAAAAAATTACTAGGTAGATTAGGTCAAGCTTTTGAAAAGCAAGAAACTCAGGTTGCTAAGTTTTTGAAGAGTGAAGCTACATCGCCCTATCCAGTTATTGTAACGGGTGACTTTAATAATAGTGCAACTTCTTATATGTATCGCAAAGTAAAAGGTGATAAAATAGACGCTTTCGCGAAAGCGGGCTCAGGCACAGGAGCAACCTTCTGGTTTGACATCATCCCGTTACGCATAGACTTTATCTTAGTAGATGAGTCTTTACCCCTAACAAATTTTGAAACCTACGATGTAGATTTAAGTGATCACAAACCTTCTATGGCCACTTTTAAACTGGAGCGTTAGATAGATCAACCTTTGCTAGATAATCTTGAGCACTAGGTCCTAAATTGAATAGTAGATCAAGAATAGTTAGGTTAGATAAATAACCGTGATTCTCGTTAAAGAGTTGGTGATATGCAGGTAATGGATAGCTCGGTTCTTTTTTTGCTTGAACAAGATCTCTATAATCTAATTGTTCAGGAATTTTAAAAAACTCTTCAGTAAGAATAGGTGTGATTTCTAGTTGTAAACACTCCATAATAACATCATGACAAGCGTTATTAAAGAGTATAAGGCTATCATAAGTAGTATGGTATAAATGCTCAAACTCATCCTCATAATACTCAAAATAAGGAGAGGTTTGATAAGCGATTTTAAGAGATCTCCAGTGGTCACGCTGCCAGTGAAATTTATTTTCAATCTTCACATCATAATATTGTTGGCGCTCTGTTTTGTCTTTTCTGTGAAGAATAGGAACAATAAGTGTTAACTCACCAGTAGATGTAGCAATCTTCATACGCGTGCGGTATGACTGCTTTTGGAAATTTCCTTTGGCTTCAATGTGAAGTTGTTCGGTTTGATAAATTACTGCGTATTGAATGATAGGAGCACAGTAGCCTACGGTAATAAGAGCTGGTTTCATAAATTACTTCTTAGTCTGTTTTTTCTTTCTAAAGAAAGACCATCCTATGTATAATAATAAGACTCCTAAAAACCAGTAGCGGTAACTCACTAAAGGCCCATTACCACCTACGGTTGTAAATACACGATTCCATCGTATGCTATTGAAGAAGCCTCGAACGTTTGCATCTAAACTCATCCATACAAACACAGGCTTACCTACCACGTGATTAAAAGGAACGTAACCCCACGCTCTTGCATCTTGAGAGTTGTGACGGTTATCACCCATTAACCAGTAATAGTCTTGCTCAAAAGTATACTCAGTAAGAGGCTCGCCATTCATTAAGATCTGATTGCCATTTACAGTAATCTCGCGCTCTCTGCCCATTTCATATCCTTCATACACTTCAATGATGCGTTGGTAGTAAGGAAGGCTTTCAGTATTTATAGCTACTGTTGTACCTTCTTCTGGAATGTAAATGGGTCCAAAGTTATCTACACTAGAAGCTCGTCCTGGTATGGCTCCAAAGATCCCGTCGTTATTTTCTACAGGAGTGTAAACTTTGCGTTCTATGCTTATAATATTTGTATTGTTTTTTAGCTTCTCAATAGAAGCTTCGCTTGCTTGTGCTATATGAACATAAGGTCCATTGTCTCCTTGAACTCCCGCTAAATAAATATCTGAAATTTCGTAGCGACCGTTCATAAGGTCAGTAGGTACCACATAATTTCCGTTAACATCTGTAGCGCGTTTTACTAATAAATCTTTAGAAACTATTTCATAACTAAACTGAATACGCGCACGATCTGGAAGATCATTTTGTGCTCCATTGATATATACATAGCCATCGCGTACTTCAAGAGAATCTCCAGGAACTCCTACAGCTCTTTTGACATAGTTAGACTTTTTGTCAATAGGCTTGCGCACACTACCACGCATGTGTCCAGGAGTGATATCTGTAAGCGTATCAACTGGCCAGTTAAACACTACAATGTCATTACGTTTAATATCTTGAAAACCGGGTAGTCTAAAGTATGGTAGCTGTGGTCTTGATAAGTAACTCTTAGTCTTTGTACCGTAAATAGTATCATGTAGCATAGGTGTTGCTACCGTTGTAATAGGTGTTCTCGCGCCGTAGTGAAATTTACTTACAAATAACCAATCTCCCACTAACAGTGTCTTTTCTAACGATGATGAAGGAATTACAAAGGGTTGCATGAAATACGTATGTACTAATGTTGCCGCTACTATTGCAAATAGTAAAGAACTCGTCCATTCTCCACTAGAAGATTTTGGATTGATATCTCTATCTCGTTTATATGGCGCGTCTGTGACGTAGTTGATATAGTATAAATACAATCCTCCAGTAAGCACTATAAGTGCAGTATCCTTATAGGTATTGAAGCCAAAAGACCTCGCGGTCTCTACCCATACCACAGGTATCATAATAAGATTTACAATGGGTACAAATAATAAAACAGTCCACCATTTAGGACGATTTATGATACCCATAAGTACTACTGCATTGTATACTGGAACTGCTGCCTCCCATGCTTTACGACCAGCGCGTACGTAGAGTTTCCACGTCCCAGCAAAGTGTACTGCTTGAACGATAAGAAAGAATATAAACCATTGTATAAGTGTCATCTGTACTATTTTGAGTTGTAAGTTAGACTTACATTATTTGTTATTGTTACGTTTTAGAGACCTAAAACATCTCTCATGGTGTAAACTCCATGCTTTCCTTGTAACCATTCGGCAGCAACTACAGCTCCTAGAGCAAATCCTTGTCTTGAATGCGCTTCATGACTTAGCGTGATAGTATCTATCTCACTATTATACTTGATAATATGTGTTCCTGGTACTGTTCCTTCTCTTTCGGCAGTGATTGGTAGGTGATTTTCTGCTATAGTTTGCCCTTCATTAAGATCCCAAGCTGTGTAGTTTGATGCTTCAATAACACCTTCAGCTAGTGTAATAGCAGTACCACTAGGTGCGTCCAGTTTTTGTGTATGGTGTATCTCTGTCATAGCGACTTTATAGTCTTTATGAGGCGCCATGATAGCGGCGAGTTTTCTATTAAATTCAAAAAATAGATTAACGCCTACGCTAAAATTTGAAGCATAAATAAAACCTCCATGATGTTGATTGCAAAGAGCAACCATGTCTTTATAATTATCTAGCCATCCAGTCGTACCAGAAACAACAGGTACTCCTGCATTAAAACATTGTGTAATGTGGTTTACAGCGCTATCTGGAATGCTAAAATCGATGGCAACATCTGCATTTGCTAGTGTAAAGTTCTCAGGAGAGTTTACTCTTGCTACAATCTCGTGACCTCTATCTGCGGCTATATTTTCAATGGTTTTACCCATTTTTCCATAGCCTAGGAGTGCTATTTTCATATATTAAAACTTGTAATTTAAAGAGAGACCATAATTTATAGTCTGTCCTAAGTCATCAAAGTAGAATGCTGGACCAAAGGTTAGATCATCATCCACATCATATTGTGATAAGTGCGCATCTACATTTGCTTCTATAATCTGGAGGATATATACTCCTGCAGAAACTAGGATAAAAAGATCTCTTCTCCTTCTAAACTGTTCTTGACCGTTGAGTAAGGCATCATCAGAAAAAACTTGAGTGCTGGTACCATCTTCATTTATGGTGGTAAACTCATCTATACGACCCGCTAGTCTATCTTTAAAGGCAGTTCTAAAACGTTCTGATCTTCTACCATTAAAAGAGACTGCATATATACTTGAGCCCAGAGCTCCATATACTAGTGGGAGCTTCCAGTAATCTTTATTGTAAACTTGACCTAAACCAGGTAAGACCGCGGCATAAAAGGCTGCTTTTGCTGGTCTCAATGGGTCATAAGGTTCTTTTCCAGACACGGCTTCTACTTCATCTGCATCTATAATTGTTTTTGCAGGGGAGTCTCGTTGCGCTTTCGCGAAAGCGTAAAAACACAATAAAACAACCAGTAAAAGATGTTTGTTATTTTTCACTATTAATTAGTTTCTGTAGTCGATTAAAGTCTTCTTCTGATGAGAAAGGAATCGAGATCTTACCACGGCCGTTTTTTGCTAGGTTGATAGCTACTTTTGCTCCAAAATATTCGGCAAAATCTCTAGTCCCTTTTGTTATAAAGCTTGGAGTTTCCGCCTCTACTGGAGTCTTGATGGTAGCCGTAGCATGATAATTTTTAACCAATGCCTCTGTCTGTCTTACAGAGAGTTTTTCTTGTAATATTTTTTCATAAATATCCAGTTGGTCGCCATTATCTTCTATGTTTATAAGCGCTCGGCCATGTCCCATGGATAAAAAGCCATCACGCATTCCCGTTTGTACAATGGGATCGAGTTTTAATAAACGAAGATAATTTGTAATGGTAGATCTATTTTTACCCACGCGATCGCTCATTTGCTCTTGCGTAAGATTAATCTCATCTATTAATCGCTGGTAGGATAGTGCAATTTCAATAGGGTCAAGATCTTGGCGTTGTATGTTTTCAACAAGAGCCATGGTGAGACTCTCGTTATCATTTGCAATACGTATGTATGCAGGAATGGTAGGATTACCTATTAACTTAGACGCTCTATAACGACGCTCTCCAGAAACGAGTTGGTACTTGCCAAAACTCATTTTACGTACCGTAATAGGTTGTATAACTCCTAGTTCCCGTATAGAAGATGCAAGCTCTCTTAAGGTTTCTTCATTAAAACTTGTACGAGGTTGAAATGGATTTACATCAATATCCTCTAGGTCTAGCTCGATGATACTACCTACAACTTTGTCTGCATTTTTATCTTCTGCACTTTTGATATCGTTTTCGGGATCCTTCAGCAGTGCCGAAAGGCCGCGACCTAGTGCTTGTTTTTTTGTTGCTTTAGCCATGCTAGCTATTATTTTTTGTAATAAGTTCTTGAGCTAGGCTCAAGTAATTAGTTGCTCCTTTACTTGCAGCATCATAGTTTATAATGCTTTCACCATAACTAGGCGCTTCACTTAAACGCACATTACGCTGTATGATTGTCTCAAAAACCATCTCGCTAAAATGTTTTTGAACTTCTTCTACTACCTGATTAGATAATCGTAATCTAGAGTCAAACATGGTGAGTAATAGTCCTTCTATATCTAGATCTGCATTGTGTATTTTTTGAACACTTTTGATAGTGTTTAATAGCTTTCCTAATCCTTCAAGTGCAAAGTACTCGCATTGTATAGGTATGATTACAGCATCTGCAGCAGTGAGTGCATTAAGAGTAAGTAGCCCTAACGACGGTGCACAATCTATGAGAATGTAGTCATATTGTTCTCTTAGATGCCCTATAGCTTTTTTCATCATGTACTCACGAGCTTCCTTATCAACAAGTTCTATTTCTATAGCAACAAGATCAATGTGAGCTGGTATGATATCGAGATTAGGAGAAGACGTTTTCATAATCGCCTCTTCTGCAGTATTAGTATGCTCTAGTAGCTGGTATGTTCCTATCTCTACACCTTCTACATCAATACCTAATCCAGAGGTTGCATTAGCCTGAGGATCTGCATCTATAAGAAGCACTTTTTTCTCTAGCACACCTAGAGAGGCAGCGAGATTTACAGAAGTAGTGGTCTTGCCTACACCACCTTTTTGGTTTGCAATAGCAATTATTTTACCCATAAAATTTGAGGACGATTAGGAGGTAAAAATACAATTTAAAATGGGTTATTAAAATGGATTAGAAATGAAAAAGCCGAGAAGGAAATTCTCGGCTCATTGATATTTTTAAATGTGATGGGTTTAAGTGATACAACCATTGACTTTATCTTGATTATAACTCTCGTGATTTTATGAGATTTTATTTTGAGATTGCCTTTACATCATCTTCTGTGATCATCTTTTTTTGAGTGTTTCCCCAGTTATTCATAATGTAGTTCATAACATCTGCAACCTCGTCTTCGTAAAGTTCTAAGTTTGCCATTACACCATCATACTTCACGCCGTTTACTGTAATAGGTCCTGCAAGACCATACTTTACTGCTTTAACTGCTTCCTTGTAGCGGGCTTCTGTGAGCCAGTCTGATCCTGCCAAAGGAGGAAACGCACCTTCTACACCTTCTCCCTTGCCTAGGTGACACTGTATGCAAAAGTCTGTATAGACAGCTGCTCCACGTTCTATAGATGCAGCAAGTGGATCTTGAGTTGTGTACACTTCTTTTTCTGCTTTTGCCATAAGTAGAAAAGTACTAATTCCTGCTATACATAAACTTATAAGTAGTTTCATTATTTCTTAACTAGTTTAAGGATTCCTTTTCCTTCTACACCTACATATATAGTGCCTTTGTAATTAATCACATTGCGCACACGGCCTACATCTTCAAGTAACTTCTCACGAGAAACTACTTTATCATCTTCTAAAATAGCAAGCTCTAAATATTCAAATTTGAGCGAACCAATAAGTAGGTTGCCTTCTAATTTATTGTCACCAGTGTTAGTCGCAAAAGCCATCCCTGAAGGAGCGATAGAAGGAACCCAATAATATATAGGTTGCTCCATTCCTTCTTTTTTAGAAATTTCTGTAAATGTAGTTCCGCTGTAATTAATACCATAAGAAATTACAGGCCACCCAAAGTTTTTTCCAGCCTTAGGAATGTTAATCTCATCTCCTCCGCGAGGTCCGTGCTCATGTATCCATATCTTACCTGTCTCTGGGTGTACTGTCATACCTTGTGGGTTGCGGTGTCCGTATGAGAATACAGCTTCTTTTGCTCCTTCTTGACCTACAAACGGATTGTCTTTTGGAATACTTCCATCTGCATTGAGTCTGTATATCTTTCCTCCATCTCTAGTAATATCCTGCGGGTTTTGATCTCTCTCGCCTCTGTCTCCTATAGAGAAGTATAAGAAACCATCTTTATCAAAACGCACACGACTCCCAAAGTGGTGACCCTTTCTAGTGTTTGGACTTCCTTTATATAACACCTTTTTTTCTATTAGAGCACCGTCTTTTAATTTTGCTCTCATAAGTGCTGTCATCGCTCCATCCTCTGGACCTTCTGGAGAGGAGTATGTGATATATATCCAGCCATTATTCTTATAATCTGGGTGTAATTGTATGTCTAGTAATCCTCCTTGATTACGAGTGACTACAGCTGGAACCTCCTTAATCATCGTTTTTACACCATCTTTAACATGTATAAGTTCTCCACTTTTTTCAGTGATAAGCATAGACTCATCTGGTAATACCGCCAGTCCCCAAGGGTTTGTGAGTTCTGGAACTACTACTTCATAGGTGTAATCTGTATTAGAAGATAGGGGTACATCATTTTCTCGTGTTTCTTGAGCGCAAGCAACACTTGCTAACAGTAAGAGAAGTATATGAGTAAAGCAGACTTTCATAAGATTTTATTTTAATGGCAAATTACAGAATAATCAGAACAAAAGTATAGGTGTTAACACTTTGCAAAGACTTGTAGGACGTTACAACAGGAGTACATCTCTAGTATCATTCAGAAATAGGATCTATAAGTTAGTAATAATATCAGTTTTGGTGATAAAGCAATGGGTTTTCTTGATAACTTGATTGTAAGGTTTGACTTGTAAAACCTACTTTTGTAATGATATTAATAATAAGAATAGTGCGATTGTAAAAGGGTACAGTACGCTTTCGCGAAAGCTTAAAAATCATATACTATGTCAGTAGAAAAAGTAAAATGCCTTATAATAGGTTCAGGACCAGCAGGATATACCGCAGCAATCTATGCAGCACGTGCAAATATGGCGCCTGTGTTATACCAAGGGCAACAGCCAGGTGGCCAGCTTACAACTACCAATGAAGTAGAGAACTTTCCTGGATATGTAGATGGAGTTACTGGGCCAGAAATGATGGTGCAGTTAATGAAGCAAGCACAGCGTTTTGATACCGATGTGCGCGACGGGTGGGTGACTAAAGTAGACTTTTCTGGAGACGTACATAAAGCATGGATTAATGGTGAAAAGGAAATTCATGCAGAGTCTATAATTATCTCTACAGGAGCAAGTGCAAAATACTTAGGATTGCCTTCTGAACAGAAATATCTTAAAATGGGAGGTGGAGTATCTGCTTGTGCTGTTTGTGATGGATTCTTTTATAGAGGTCAAGAAGTTGTAATTGTAGGTGCTGGAGATAGCGCTTGTGAGGAGGCACACTACCTTTCTAAATTATGTAAAAAAGTAACGATGCTAGTACGTCGCGATGAGTTCCGTGCTTCTAAGATTATGGCTGCTCGTGTTAAGAAAACAGAGAATATTGAAATCCTTTTTAATACGGAAACTGAGGAGGTCCTTGGGGATGATGTAGGTGTAACAGGAGCGAGAGTAAAAAATAACGTAACAGGAGATGTACATGATATTGCTGCGACGGGATTCTTTGTAGCTATTGGTCACAAGCCAAATACAGATATATTTAAAGAGTATTTAAAGTTAGACGAAACCGGATATATTATCAATACTCCAGGAACTTCTAAAACTAATGTACCAGGTGTATTTGTATCTGGAGATGCAGCAGATCACGTGTATCGTCAAGCTATTACTGCTGCCGGAACAGGATGTATGGCTGCACTAGACGCAGAGCGTTACCTAGCATCTATTGGCGAAGTTCCTCAGGATGAGCCAGGAGTAGGATCTACGTATGTGGATGAGGTTCCAGCATCATAACGATTAAAAATACCCAGTATAAAGTACAAAAAAACGACAGCGAGAGCTGTCGTTTTTTTTTGTTTGTTTTTTTGCGCACATCTCTCTTTTTATGACTTTTTTTTCTCTTTGCTCACATCTCCCTGACTCCCTCTTCAAAGAGGGACACTGTTGTGGTTATTTTGCTTCGCAAAATAAAAGTTAGATTGAGTGTTCCCCTCTTCGAAGAGGAGCTAGGGGAGATGTTTTTTAGTAACGACTTCGTCTCTTCCTTTTAGGTATGTATTTTTCAAAATGAAGAGTGGCCAACAGATTAAATTTGTTTATTACTCTTGCTCACATCTCCCTGACTCCCTTTTCAAATAGGAGACAAGGAAGATGTTTTCTATAACTTGCGTTTCTTAATATTAAATTACAATCCTTCTATAAAGCATAATCAAATTGAATATTAAAGATCGTAATGCGTATTTTGCAAAGTAAATTTTAACATAACTGGGTAGTATACCACACAAAGAGAAATTTTGGTTAGCATATAATCCCATAGACAATTCACCTTATAGCGTAAGCTAGACTAGCTTTGATCGACAATAATTAAACAAATATCAAAAATATATTACAATGAACTTATTAAGAATAGATAGTAGCCCAAGAGGGGATAGTAGTGTGAGTCGCCAACTCGCAGATGTTTTACAACAAAAATTAGAAGCTTCTGGTAACAAAATAACAAATCATAGAGATTTATATAATGATGAGCTAATTACCTTAGGTAATGAAGATCGTTACAATGGTTATTTTACACCACCAGAAGCACAGACCGATGCTCAAAAAGCAGCAGTAGCAGGAAGTAATGAACTCGCTGTAGAGTTTGCAAATGCAGATGGATATATCATTGCAGCACCTATGTATAACTTTAGCGTTACTGCCGCTTTAAAGACGTATATAGATTTAATTTCTAGAGCTGGAATTAGTTTTAATTACTTGCCAGAAGGTCCCGTAGGCTTATTAAAAGATAAAAAGGCATACGTTATTGTTTCAACAGGTGGGACACCCGTAGGTAGTGAAGTAGATTTTGTAACTCCTTATTTAAAAACATTTTTAGGATTTTTAGGTATTACAGATGTAACCATTATTCCAGCAGATCTAGCAAATGTACACCTCGAAGAAAGCCTTACTAAAGCAAAAGATGCGATTTTAAAACTTTAATACAGATTTTAATTGATACCAAAAACGACGACGAGAGCCTTCGTTTTTTTGTTTCCTATGTTTCCTAACATCTCCCTGACTCCCTCTTCAAAGAGGGACACTGTTGCGATTACTTTGCGAAGCAAAACGAAAGTTCTAATGGGTATTCCCCTCTTCGAAGAACGGTTTGGGGATATGTTTTACAACGGATTAGTTTACTTTTAATAATTGAAACTTAGATTAGTTTAAATCTCTTAATAAATCGGTGTTATCAAAAATCGTTCTTCTTTTTATTTCTAATAATTCTTCAAGCGTATATCCATATTTTACCTCGACTTGTCTACCTTTTGTTATAAAATAAGGTGAAGGATATAATTTTTTTATTGAGTCATTAGATATATTTTCGTTGACGATGAAATTAATCTTTTTTTCAAAAGTCATAGGTTTCGGTAGTAAATCTAAAAATCCTTCTTTTTTTAATTGTAAAAACTCTTTTGATTGATATCGAAATGGAACAACCCATTCACCATTATTTGATCTTACAGGAACGGTGTAAGTGTATTTTCTACTATTGAGAACGCCGCAATTATCATACACATAGAAAATAACTTTATCATATTGCTCAACAGGAGGTCTTCCGTAGTGATCGTAAATGCTAAAAGATATAGTATCTGTTTTAAAGTCACCGTAAACGTTTTCTATAACTTTATAGGTGCCTTTAAATTTTCTGTCAAACGGGATGCTAGTTCTATTGCAATAGTATGTGTATTCTTCTCTTTCAACCTTAATCTTTTCTAATATGGCAATATGTAATTTAGGCTTCTCCTCGCACGGTACATACTCTTTGCACGGTTGAGGTTCTAATCTTATGTGAATACCTTTATTTTTTTCAAAATCAGCTATAGCTATTTTTTGACTTATAAATCGATAAGAACTAAACACGAAAGTATCCTTTCTAGATGCTCTTATTCTAAAATTTCCATTATTCTTTGCCCTTACGAGTATTTTGTTTTTAATGATATTTTGACCCAGTGAAATAAACTCAGCACTTGAAATTTCGCCTCTAGTAAGTGCTGCTTTAAGTTTGTTTAGGCTGTCATTTCTAGTGATTACGATTTTATTGTGTTTGTTCAAAGTCCCTTGAGCATTGCCGCTAAAAGTCTTTAGAGAAGAATTACAAGAAACAGAACTTAGACAAGCTAATAACAATAATATATGTAGTGCTTTCATTTTATTTTTTCTCTAAAAGTAGCGCCAAATAAAACTCATACATACTATAAATGAGTCAATAGTATGTATGAGTTATGTAATGATTATATGTATTGAGTATTGATAGCCTTTTACCGCTCCAACCCCTTCTCCAGCGCTTTCTTAATTCCTTCTAGATTCTCAGTAAACTCCATCATTTGAGAGAGCACCTGTGCCATTTCATTTTTATCACCAAACCCTTTGAGTTTGTTATTTTTTACAAAGATATCTTTCATTGTGTTCCAGCGTTCTTGCTGCGTTTCATCTAGCGCATTTATGAGTTCGCGGTACTTTAAGAGGTTTGCTTCTGCGCTTGAAGTGAGAGTTTGTGACTCGCTTTCATAATGTGATAAGAGCAAGGTCGCAAGCTCAGTGTCATTCATAATGGGAACTACTTTGGCTACGAGTTTATTCATATCTCGGTATGAACCTTGTAGTTTAAAAGACGGCTCTGTGCGATAGGCATCTTCTTGCGCGGCACTACGTATGTATTCTGCATTTACCTTAAGTACTGTGTTACGTATGGTGATTACCTTCTCTAGGACTTTTGTATAATCTGCTACCTCTTGCGCGGTGTGATTTCCTTTGAGCTGACTGTCCTGCGTCCCATTTTCTATGCGGTCTATTAAGGTATACACATCTTCAAAATGACTACTACTCAACTGCTGCAATAGCGGATTTGCAGTGAGCGAATTCTCAATAAGACTCAATTTAAACAGGTGTTCCGTGTCTCCTATAATATCTCCGAGGTTATAAATATCTGCCCTGTTTGCAAGCATATCTGGTATACGGAATTTCTCTCCACTCTCTGTATACGGGTTACCCGCCATTATCACACAGAATTTCTTGCTACGTAGGTCATAGGTTTTTGACTTCCCGTTGTACACACCCTCTATCTTACGTGTACCGTCAGATAAGGAGATGAATTTTTGTAAAAACTCAGGATTACAGTGCTGTATATCGTCTAGATATAGCATCACATTGTTACCCATTTCAAAAGCGACGTTGAGTTTTTTGAGCTCTTCACGAGCAGCGCTATTTGTAGCACTTTCTGGATCTACAGACGTAACTTCGTGACCTATCGCTGGGCCGTTAATTTTTACAAAAACAAGACCTAGACGGTTTGCGATATATTCCATCAGGGTGGTTTTTCCGTATCCTGGTGGAGAGATGAGCAGCAACATACCCATACGGTCGGTACGTTTATTATCGCCCACGGTTCCTAATTGCTTTGCAAGGTTATCACCAAACAATGGGAAATACACTTGGTCAATCAGCTTGTTACGCACAAAGGATGTAAGGACTCTTGGTTTAAATTCGTCCAGTTTTAAAGCTTCTTTTAATTCTTCAGTAACCGTATGTTTTGCTTTCTTAAATGTTTCAAACGCGGGTACTTGCTCTGTTACAAATAATTTGAGCCTTGCCGTAAAGTCGTGGTAGTTAAAGTTAAAAATACCTTCGGTTATCGTGCTGTGATCACCGCTTAAGCCAGTAATTTTCTCATTTGGAGAAGCCGCTTTTGTTTTTAAAACCGACTCATCTTCAAAGAGTAGTAAACACACCACTTCATCTACGTAGCGCACATCGGTTAGGCTTTCTTGGGTGCGTACAAATGCGGTCACCCACTGTTTTACGAGCTGTACTTTCCCTTTTAAGCTAGGGAGTGACTCATAACTCTTTTTAAACTTAAGGTCTGCCTGTTGTTGTTTTAACGCTTTCGCGAAAGCGTCTTTTAAACGCACCGCAACACTACTACGCACAAACTCTGTGTCACCTTGAAGCTCATCAAAGATGTAGGTCGCAATGGTCTGACTTAACTCGGGTGAGAAAAGGGATTCCGCTTTCGCGAAAGCGTGTATCTCCTCACTTAAAGTCTCAACGATAAATTGGTACTCCTTTGCATCTGGAAAAAACTGCAACACCTCTCCCGAAGCCTTTATAGACTGGTTGAGCATTTTTTGAGTATTTGGGTCAATGCTGTTCCAGAAATACTGAGCGTATGCTCTAATTTCTGGGGCGTAGGTGAGTAGTCCCAGCTCGTTGTGTTTGTGTACGAGTACCTTTAAAATTTTAGTCGCGTCTACATCGTGTACCCCTTTTACATAGCCCTCTGCATAATCATTGCGGCTTTCTTCTTGCACTATCCCAAGTAGCTTGTCATCACCAGCTTCTAGTAGCGTGTGCTTGTCTAGTTTATTAAATAATTTATAAGCTAGGTAGGCACTGCGGTACACCTCGCTAGTTTCTGATACAAATTCTTGATCCCAGATGTGACGAGAGGCGAGAAGGGTCTCGTTTGAGAGTTCTTGGTAAAAATCGGTACCTGTGAGGTGATAGTTAAGCGCGCCGTCTTTAAGCACGATAGTGAGGTCAAGCGGTTGTTTGTTTACACCAAATTTGTGCTTACCAAGTCGTATCACCGTATCTCCATCTTCATAGAGATCTAGTTTGTCTTTGAGCTTGCGCAGCGCATCTTCACGAGCTGTTTTAAGTCCAGTCTCAATCTCTTCTGCCTTTCCGGTATCTTCTTGCTCTTTAAGTTGCTGTATGATATCGCGTACCTTATTAATCATAAGGTCTGCGGCAAAGTATCCGTTTATTTCAGAGGCTGTTTTAAAGCTTTCGGCTTTTTTACGTACGCCTTTTAAAATGCGTTCTGAGGCATTTTTTAATGCCATTGCCTTTTTGTTGCGCTTTTCTATCAGTGCATTTTTACGTGCTTCAAAAGCTCCGTATACTTCCTCACGTTTTTCAATAATGAGCGTGATAAACTCATCCCAGTCTGCAAACTTTCCTTCTAGCTCTTCTAGCTGGATAGAGATTTTAGTCTGGAACTCATCACACTTTTCTGGCGTGGTGGCAATATCTAGGTAGTTTATGATACTTTGATCAATAAGCTTCAGTTGCGCAGCAAAGTCGGCTTGTGCTTCTGCACTTCCTAGTGATTTTTTCTTATTCTTAATCCCAGCCTTTAACTGATTGATAGTTGCAAAAATGAGCGAGATATCATCAATTATCTTAGTAGAGTGGGAGGTGTCTTCTATATCAAGATTTGAAACAATGTCGATAAGTAACTCAAGATCTGTTGCAATCTGGTTTACTTCTTCTTCGAGTTTTTTGGCTTCAATAACTTTCTTGATGCCATCCATCGCCTGTTTCTTTTCGGCTACGGCATCGTGATACGGTTTTAACGCTTTGTCATCTAGTAAGAACTGTACACACTTCTCAGAAATTTTTTGTGTTTGCACAGCAATTTCTTCCTCTAGCGTTTTCACGAAAGTGGGATCTACATAGCGTATGTCATTAAGCGAGATGGTCTCTCCACGTAATGATCGCAACTGTGTGAGCAGCGCCACAAAATCATTAATAGATTTAAAAGAGGTGCTTTTTATTTTGCCAAAAATCTCAGAGGCTTTAGTCTCAACTTCTTTAGTTTGTTTGGCAGCGTTACGCTTGAGCTGTACTACTTTTTGAAACTCATCTATAGCAGCATTTGCAGCTCCATTTATTTCTGCAAGTGGTACGTTGAGTTGCTTGGTTTCGGCTTCTGGAAGCCAGTAATATGCATCAAGTATATCTTTTGAGAACTTAGCAATATCGCTATACAGTCCGTCGTAATTATCTTCTTTGTTGAGCAGTGTGATGAGGCTGTTAACCTCTGCCATCGCTTTTACAATATCTTTGTTTCCTATTTTATATAGCAAGGTGTCTTCGTGCTGAGAAGGCATATAGTCACCCTTTAAAAATGGGGTTTGCCAGATCTGTATCACGTGATGCTTGGTTTGCTCATTTTCGGTTCTAAAATAGCATAGCTGCCCATCTTGCAATACGGTAAAACCATTACAGATAATAGGAGTTTTTATCTCTTGAGTAATCACATTATATGACATCAAGTTGTACAGCGCCTCTTCTGGCGAGTAAAAGACATATAAAAAGTCCTCCCCGTTAGGCGAACTCACCTTCTGCTGAAATTTTACATTTGGGATGGCATTGTCAAAAATGTTGTATTCTCCTGTTTGAAGATAGTAGCCTGTTGGGAAAATGATACCTTGATCATCTGGAAGCAAGACACAGGTGTCCTTAACACTCTGTATTTTTTGAACTTCCTTTAGTTTGTTGTTAAATACAAAATAGCGAGGCTCTTCTTGAAAGGGTTTAATCTCCAGCGCAAGTAGGTTACCCAGATCTGCATAGCGATACTGACCATCATCTAGTGTCTGGTCTATAAGCTCTACCGGCTCATCTAGTATTCCTTTACCTTGGTCTGTATTATCTTCTATTTTTATGGTAAGATCACCACCTATAGTCTCTACAAACACCTTATCTAAAATAGATACGTGAGCGTGCTCACCATAACGGTGCATATCACGCGTAGCCTCTTGCCACTTAAAATCGTGTTGCTGTGGGAAGCGATACTCGTGCTCACTACGGTTATCTACATACTGTAACGTATCTTCTTTTATGAGCCACTTAAATGTTTTAATATCTGTAACACTATCACTAAGCTGAAATACCATATAGAGGTAGTTACCTATAATCGCAAACTTTGAGAAGATGGTATTACGGTAATACTTGTACAGATTTGCAAAGTCTAGTAGAAAAGTGTCGTCTTGTAAAAGTGAAAGATCACGAGGTTCAAAACGATTGTCTTTAAACTCATAGGCACTAAAAACATCTCCTAAGTGTATGTCTGTGCGTAGTCCAAAATGCACATTGTAGCCAAACAAACACAAGTTTTTAAGCGATACAATATCACGAGCAATACAGTTATTTTCTGTATTGATACGGTCATTTGCAATGAGCTTTGTTTCTAGTGAACCAAAAACATTTTTACGCTCCTCGTTAAGTTCTTGTAACCGCTTTTGTAAGTCGGTTTTTTGTTTTTGCAGTCTACCTTGTATAATCTCATAGGTGCCGCCGTCAAGAGTTTGCGTTGCTTTAGGTTGTATATCTGGAGTTTCGTTTGCCATAAATGTTGGAAACTAATCGTTGGTTTGTTGATTGATTCTTGTGATGAAAGTTGTGAGATGTAGTAGTAATTACGCTTTCGCGAAAGCGTAAAAACAACCAGCAGCTTGCCATCTCACTGGGTGCAAGCTGCCGTTGTTTACTGAGTTTTATTTCAGTTTCTTATCAGATAATCCTAATCCTTTTGCAAGGTTAAATAGGTTACTGAATAAGGTTTGCTCATCGCTGTCTGAAGATTTAGATTTTAAATCCATCAGTAAGTTTGCAATGGTCACATTTTTAAGATCCTCAGAAGAGATGCCGTACTTATCTGCAAATTCTTTTACTTTTTCAAGCAAGTTTCCTTTTACATCATCACTACCTAAAATGGCATCTTTTACCTCTGTCACCGTTTCTGAGTGGTGTACGAGTCTGTCATAACCTTTGGCCTTTGTAATTTGCCCTATAATCTGGTCAAAGAACATAGTCTCACCACCTACAATATCAATATTTGCAGCTTTAAGAGCATCGCCTATAACCTGTGCTTGCGCATCTGCAATATCTTTCTGGATATTAATCTCTGCAAGATCTACTTGAAGTTCTTTATCAAGACGTAGTTTAAACTCTTCGTGTTCTTTACCTACACCGTCAAGTTTCTTCATAGCATTTGCCTTCTCTTCGATACCTGCGGCATCTGCAAGGGCTTTCTCTTTAATTACATCTGCCTCTGCAAGACCATCTTTACGTTTTGCCTCTGCTTTTGCTTCAATTCCGGCAGCTTCTGCAAGTGCCTTTTTCTCGATAACGGTTGCCTCAACAATACCTTGACGCTCGTTTGCATCTGCCTTAGCGTGCATTACTTGTGCCTCAGACATACCCACGGTTGCTTCTTCCTTAGCTTGTGCTTCGGCAAGAATTTTACGTGCATCTGCCTCTTTTTCACTTGCTTCTTTATGCGCTAGTGCTTCGATATTAATTTCTTCGGCTTTTTGTTTTGCTGCTTCTTTTGATGCTTCGGCTGCTTTTATGGTCTTAATAAGATCTTCTTGAGCTGCTGCCTCTGCATTTGTGATTGCTACTTGCTTAGAACGGTCTGCAGTTTTAAAAGCCTCAATATCTTTCATATTTTCTTGCTCCTCTACCACACCTTTCTCTAGCATCACGCGGTCGCGTATCACATCTTGAATATTCTTTTTCTCAACTTCAACAACTTTCTCTTTTTCGATTTGAGCCAGTGTTACTACGCGCTCTCTCTCGGTAAGTTCTAGCATACGGTCTTTCTCCACACGCTCTGTCTCCACCTTGTCTGTACGTTGCTTGTTTTTCTCAGCAACGATAATCTGGCGTTGCATATTTTCTTCGGCTACTTTTACTTTTTCTTCGGTAGCAATGCGAGCAGTTTCAGACTTGAGACGCTCTTCTTCGGCAACTTTAAGAATCTCTGCCTCTTCACGAGATTTTATGTTTGAGATCTCACGTTTTTGCTGTTCTTCTTTTTCGGCGAGTTGCTTATCTAGTTCTAGTATCGCCTCGCGAGCCTCTACATCTTGCTTGCGTATTACTTTCTCCTCATCACGTTTAATAAGGTTTGCCTTGATGTTTTGTGCAGCTGTAAGATCTGTGATTTTCTTGATACCTTCTGCATCAAGGATGTTATCTGCCTTAAGATGTGTGACTGCAGTTTGCTCTAGGTAATCTATCGCACAATCTTCAAGAGTATATCCATTAAGATCTGTACCTATAATGTCTACAATCTCATCGCGAAACTCACGACGAGCCTCATAAAGCTGTATAAAGTCAAACTTTTTACCCACGGTTTTAAGCGCTTCAGAAAATTTTGC